>Ga0255338_1000496_pt1 | contig 122064 bp, 123 predicted proteins | sample MeOH1_35cm_T4_19_FD_203715 | JGI IMG/M metagenome (GOLD analysis project Ga0255338, IMG submission 203715) | Sandy soil microbial communities from University of British Columbia, Vancouver, Canada - MeOH1_35cm_T4_195 | ecosystem: Engineered > Artificial ecosystem > Sand microcosm >... | reverse complement strand
ATATTATCTCGGCAGGTATCGGTGGCGGCGACAAGGGTGCTTTGATGTCTGGAACTTCGATGGCGGGTCCGCATATCACTGGTGTCATGACTTTGCTCAAGCAAAAGTTCAAAGATTTGAACACACAAGAGCTTAAGTCCGTGTTGATGGCTCACGGAAAAGTAATCAGCGACGCTAAAAAAGTGAACTATTCCATTGCTCGCCAAGGCGCGGGCCGTGTGCAAATCGCTGAGTCGCTGGCATCTAAGATCGTCACGGTTCCAGCAGCTTTGTCTTTTGGAATCACGGACGTTGAGAAGCAAAAAACCCTCAGCCAAAAAATTACCGTGAAAAATCTTGGGACCGAAGCTCTCACTTTGAAGCCAGAATGGGTGGGTTCAAACGCCTTGCAATTCTCAGTCAGCAGCTTGAGCCTTGCTCCGGGCGAAACAAAAACCCTCACCATTTCTGTCAAAGTTTTGGCATCACAAATGACAACGGCCAACCAAGAGCTTGATGGCTACCTCAAGCTTTCGACGGAGAAAGAAACTCTGGCCCACTTACCGACTCTCGTGGTGGCTCGTCAGATTTCACAAGTTTCTGCGAAGTCATTACTCGTGCATGCGACTTCAGCGGCCGATGCGGCTGGCAGTGATGCTGAGATCGTTTTGCAAAACACCGGCATCAACAAAGGTGTTGCGTACTTGTTTAACTCTTTGGGCACTGATGCTCGTAAGAAAGATGCGAAACCCGATTTGGCGCACGATCGTAACTGCGACATGCAATCTGCTGGCTACCGTATCATCGAAAAAGATGGTGCGCGCATCTTGCAAGTCGCTGTGAAGCTCTATGAGCGCATGACGACTTGGAATACTTGCGAATTGAATGTGCAGATTGACTCCAACGGCGACAACCAAGCCGATCAAGAGATCGCCGGCGTTCCTAAGGAGAGCCTCCAAGGCCTGACAGGCGATGCCTTTGCAAGTCTGCTTTTAGATGGCAATAAAGCTCGCGATCTTCGCAAAAAGTTCGAAGCGGATGTTGCTGCGAAAGTAAAAGATGCTAAAGAAGACTACACGGCAGCGGTGATCGACCTGCGTGACATGAAGATCTTTGATAACTCTACTTTGGCGATTGTTGAAGCCGATGTTTCTCAGTTGGCTTTGGCAGACTCTGGTGAGCTCAACATCAAGATCTCGACGACCCATCAGTCGGACAATGCGGTCGAGTACGACGACTACTTGGCAAAACAGGAAACGGAGTGGAAGAAGATCTCTGTCAACCCTATGGCAGCGTCCTTTAACCAGATTCCAGAAGTCGTGGAACTTGCTGGCCAAGAAAGCAAAACCATCAGCCTGCAAAAAGGTTATGGAGCTGAAGATCTAGTTGTGTATGCTCCACAAAATCGCTCTGTGGTCGATGTTCTTCTCGAAGACGCTCAACAACAGTTGGTGACGCCAAGCTTTGGCGAATAAAAACCTATTTGGTCTAAAAAAAAGGCCGGGAACTGCTCTATATTCGTTCTCGGCCCTCGAGCGTCGATGAGTGTTTGACGATCTCTGTTTGATTCGATACTTCGTAGTAATGAACATTCAAAAAACTCTGACCTCTGCTCCGAAGACTCTCCCCCCGTCTGATAAATTAGGCTTTGGCAACTACTTCACGGATCACATGTTTGTAGCAAAATACCGTGAAGGCAAAGGCTGGTACGACGCGAAGATTGTGCCCTATGGACCTCTCAGTGTGGACCCAGGAGCCTCCGTTTTTCATTATGGTCAGGCTTTGTTTGAGGGCATGAAGGCCTTCCGTCAGGCGGACGGTCGCGTGGTTTTCTTCCGCCCCGAATTCAATCATCAACGCCTTGCTGAAGGCGCCGCTCGCATGTGCTTAGAAGCTCCACCAAAAGAACTTTTCATGGAAGGCATGAAAGAACTTGTTCGTGTCGATGAGCGCTGGATTCCGAAGGAGCCCAATACGTCTTTGTACATCCGCCCGACTTTGATCGGCACGGAAGCTTTCTTGGGAGTTCGCCCTTCCCTCGAAACGACGTTCTTTATTTTGCTTTCACCGGTGGGCTCGTACTACAGCGAAGGCACCAAACCGATTAAGATTTGGACCGAAGAAAAATACTTGCGTGCAGCACCCGGCGGACTCGGATCTGTCAAAGCGGGTGCGAACTACGCTTCGAGTTTGAAAGCCGCTTACGAGAGCAAACAAAAAGGCTATGCCCAAGTTTTGTGGCTCGACGTCGATCGCCAAGGGATCGAAGAAGTCGGCACGATGAATGTGTTCTTTGTTTTCGATAATGAAATCGTCACACCGGTACTGAATGGCAGCATTCTTTCTGGCGGAACCCGCGAAGCCATCATTCAAGTTTTGAAATCCAAAAATCTTCCCGTGGTGGAAAGAAAAATCACCATCACAGAAGTCGTCGAAAAACTTCAAGCTGGCAAGCTGCGTGAAGCTTTCGGCACCGGAACTGCTGCGGTGATTTCTCCGATTGGCGTGTTGGCTTACAAAGGCAAAGAGTGGGTCATCAACAACAACGAGAATGGCCCTCTCAGCAAAGAACTCTACAAAGAGATCACCGAAATCCAGCGGGGAGTCACACCGGATCGATTCCACTGGATTACTCCCCTTTAAGGATCTACACGTCTTTTAATTTCATAACGACTTCTTCAATGAATTTCTGTGCTGGCTTTGTCAGCACGTAGTTCTTGCGTTTCACCAAGAGCAAATCCGAATGAATAGGCTCCGGCAAGTCCACGGCGTGGAGCTTGTGCTTAGCAAGTTCTTCTTTGACCATGAACTTTGCGAGCAACGCCGATCCTTGGCCCGATATACACAGCTGCTTTTGTAATTCTTGACTATTCACTTCGACATTCACTGGTGGTTGGGTTTCAACGAAGTCAAAAATTCGTCTTGATGGATGAGCTTCAAATTCTTTTGAGATCGATCCGACGATGCCCTTAGAAAGCAGCTCATTCAACTTGACCTTGCCACTGACTTTTTCTGCCGAAACCAGAATGGATTCGAAGGGAGCTATGCGTTTGTACTCTATGCCGTTAGCTTTGATGCGCGTAAAGAAAAGACCGAACTCGATTTCATTTTTGAGAAGCTTCGCAACGACTTCGTTGGGCGCCCCCAAAAAGAGGCTAGGTGTTACTTTCGCGTAGCGCTCTCGGAAAGTCTTCAGCGGTTGCAAAATCAGATAACGAGCGACATGATCCGAGCAACCAAAACGCAAGGCTCCTTCGCACTTCTGACTCACACCTTGGCAGCGATCCTTGATGTCTTGAAGCTGGCTGAAAATCACATGGCACTGCTCAAAGACCTCTTGCCCAAGTGGGGTTAAAGAGACGCCCTTCTTTGAGCGCTCAAACAGAGTCACTCCTTCACGGGTTTCCAAAAGGGCCACTGCTTTGCTGAGGGCCGATTGACTTACATGTAACTTTTTCGCGGCAAAACTAAAACCGCCGGCTTGGGCCACTTCATAAAAACAGCGCAAATGGTTCAATTCCATTCTATCGTCTCCTGAGGGATGTATAACCTGTTGGAATACATATTATCGTGTTTATCTACTTTTGTCATATGAAAGTAAAGGCTATAAATTCTCCCATCGATCCCCCCGAACTTTCAGGAGATAATATGAAAAAAGCCATCATGATCTTAACGGCCCTCGCCTCCCTTGCCGCGACTGCAAAAACAATCCCATCGACAACTGAAAAAATCAGTCCCGCCTCTATCAACCGTGTTGTGCCATTGGTCTACAAAACCACGGAAGGCGTCGTTAAATTGAACTTCATCGTGACGGATCATGGACTCAGCACCGATGTTTCTCCTCGCCATACTATTTACTTGGGATTTTCAAACTATCAAGAAATGGGCAACGTCGAATCCAGCTTCAAAATCACTGATGAAGCTTATGAATTCATCTCTGCAAGACGTGTCTCTGCCGGCATTTATGAAGTCGTCGTTCGTGAATATCAAGATACAATGGTGATTGCGACTTATACAGTCGACGCGACAAAGGTTTTTGCAGATGAAAAAGAATTACGCAAAAAATGCGGTGGTGACTTCTGCGACACCGACTTGAAATCCTCTGTGATTGTAACGAGACAAGAAAAAGCAGATAAAAATTAATCTTTTTTCGGCAGCCCGCTCTCGGCGAGCTGCCGCCATTCTTTCAGCGTGCGAATATAGATCATCTTATTTTTCAAATGATCGCGCGCAAAAATTCTTAAAAGCTCTGGCCGCATCTTCGTGTGCATCTGCCAGAGTGTTTTATATAATTTTTTGGTGTGTTCGTATGTTAGTTCGTTACAGCCTTCGGGCAATTCTTCGCGTCGACTCCAGAGGTTTTTCAATTGTCTCTTGGTGCACCACCAATAGTGGCGCCAAATCGGAAAATCAACAAACACGACGAAGTCCGCCATCTGAAAACGTTTTTCAATCAAGTCCAAAGGACCATAACCGTCGATCAACCAATGCTCCTGGTCCGTCATAGATTTCAGAACATCACGGGTTTCATTGAGCGGCCGGATTTTCATACCCGGCAGAAACTGAACACTGTCAACATGTATGAGAGGAACCTGATGAGCTCGGGCCAAATGCCGGCTGAGCTCGGTCTTTCCTCCCGCGATATTTCCAACAACAACAATCTTCATAAGTTTCGGCTTTCCAAGTTTAGATTCTGACATTATCCTGCAACTCAGATGACGAAACTACTGAAAAAAGTGAACTACCAATCCATGCCATGGAAAAATGGCTTAGGATCCACATCCCAAATTGCCATTGCCCCCGCTGACGCGGATTTCGCACAAGGCGGTTATCTCTGGCGTGTGAGTTCCGCAACCGTGCGCGCAGCAGGACCGTTTTCGCAGTTTCCAGGTTATGATCGGTGGTTGGTGGTTCTTAGTGGCGAAGGCCTCCTCATCAACGGCTTTCCGCTTTTGCCGTTGAGCCCATTCCACTTTTCGGGCGATGAGTTGATTCATTCCGAACTCATCAATGATACCGTTGTCGATTTAGGCATCATCTATCGCCGCGACAAAGTGCAGGCGAGTGTGATGCTCAATAGTTTGCAAAATTCTCAGACCTTAGCGCTCACGAAAGGCACGCATTTTTTGTATGCCGTGCAAGGCACTTTCGCAGCCGAACAGGTAAGTATTTCCGAAGGTGATACGCTCCAGGTCGAGGGCCCCACAATGATGGAGCTGACTGCCGCCGATGGCGCGCCTGTGAAGTACCTTCATCTGAAACTCAGTGATTTTTAGACTCAAGAACCCGACCTAAGAAGTGTGAATACACTCGACAGGACTTTCGGCCGATTCACCCATAAAGATTCTGTCAAGTACTGGTAAACACAGGCCGATAAGTTGCACATGATTGCTCTCTGGGTTGTTATTGGATTAATCGTTGCAACCGTCAGTGTTTCTACACTTGGCGCGGCCTTCTCTGTGGTGGGTCTTGCGGCGCTTTTCTCCGGTGCGGCTCTCGCAGTCATGGCAATGGCGGGCTCTCTGGAACTTGCGAAGTTTGTCCTAGCCGCTTACTTGCATCAGCGTTGGAATGAACTCAATATCCTTTTCAAATCTTATCTCGTTTCTGCGATTGTGATCTTGAGCTGTATCACGAGCTTGGGTATTTTTGGCTTCCTGTCGGATGCGTACCAATCAGCAACCGCCGCTCTTACAACCGAAGACGTGAAACAGGATTCACTCAAAAAACAACAAGTTAGCGCACGCGCTGAAATCGATCGCTTGAATAAAACCATCGATGAAATTCCTGCGAGCCGCGTGACAAAGAGAATCGAAGCCCGTAAAGAGATTGAACCGGAAATTTCGCGCCTGACAAAACAAATCGAATCCCTCGAGTTGCAAGTAACTCAATCGAATTTGCATATTCTGGAGTTACAGAAGAAAGTCGGACCACTGGTTTACATCGCCAAAGCTTTCAAGATCGACATTGATACCGTCGTAAAATATTTGATTTTACTTTTGGTCTCTGTGTTTGACCCTCTGGCAATCTGCTTGGTCATCGCGATGAGCGGTGCTCTTGAAACCCGCCGTCGAGGCAAAATGCAACCCGCTTCAGGATCCGCTCCGGATCTAGCCAACCATCCTCATGGTGGTGGTGATGAAGTGCTGCAAATGCGTTTTGTCGATGACAACGAAACCGCGGGGTAGTCTATGTTCCTGACGAAGGTGCTTGAACGAAAAGGTGTCATCCGAACTTTCGGCGCGGCCCTGGTTTTAGCTCCTTTCATGAATACCATCGTAAAGATGTTCATGCTGCCCGAGAACCTGCCAAACAGAATCTCTTTGGCGATGTTCTGGAGAATTATTGTCGTCGGCTCTCTACCCAATCAAATTCTCTATGTCGCAACAATTGTCATTGGCATGCTCATGCTGCGAGGAAACTCCACAGTATGGAAATTTGTATTAGTTCTGTTGGGTGGATACATTTTGCTGCAACTTTCGGATTTGCAGCATGTCAAATCCAGCGCCGTGACGGTGCTGTTCTTTTTGATAAATATTGCTGCCTTTATGTTCGTCGCCGATCAGTTGGTTTGGAAAGTCAAAGTGGCGGTTCCGAAACCAAAGACGAAGCCGCCGAAGCCTCAACCTCAACCTCAACTCCAACCAATGCAAAAACCGCCAACACCCACCGCCAAGCCCGGAGGTCCGGCTGAACCCATTCCGATGACGGCAAAGGCGTCTCCGAAACCGGCCTTCCGACAGATTCCTCGAGTCCGAAAGAAGATTCTCTTTCAATTCGCCGGTGGTGGTCCTTGGGGACAACTCATGGGTATTTCCAGCGAGGGCATTCATGTTCGTGGCTTGTCGGAGCCACCACCGGATATTGCCAGCCGAGAAATTGAAATTTCACTGAGCAATGGATTTCGCCTGCGAACGCGCCTCGCCCGTCGCAAAGAACATGATTATTACTTCGACTATGCCGGCCTCTCGCAAGAGGAAATCAAGTCGTTGAACAACTGGCTGCACTCCCTTTCGAGAGCCGCTTAAGGTGCAAACACTTCATCTGGCAGACCGCGCGAGGAATCCATCCCGGGAAGTTTTTCCGCCAGCACTTCGATTTTGTGAATCTCGGGCTCCTCTGCCAAAAGATCTAAGTCTTTCGCAAAAAGGCTCTCGGCCACTTTTCCTTTGAGATGAGCGCTTCGACCCGACTCGTCTGGGAACGCATCAAAAATTGCGAACTCGTGAGGTCCCATGCGCAACGCAAACCAGGCGGTGGTTCCGGATTCTTCTCTTACTAAATCCACGGCACTTTGCAGGAATGCTTCAAGCTCTTGTTCTTTTCCAGGCTTTGCATGCAGCTTCACCATTAATGCATATCGATCCATAGTAGACTCCTTTAAGATCCTTCTCTTTCAAGTAAAAAACAGAAGCGGGCCGCGGGCTAACGTTAGATGCAAACAGTGTTAAGTTTCATGAAGCTCTCCGAGGATTCGTTATTTCCCGATTTTTTCTTCTTCACCTCTCGATAGCCGCGTTTCCACAATTCCCTCATAATAGCAACGGAGGTTTTTATGAATGCAATTTACTATGCCGACAGTCCGCGAAGAGGTTCTTCGCGCATAATTTTCTTGGGAAGTGTTTATGTTTTACTGGGAATACTCGCATTGGCTTTTGCATCTGCAACCACGCTCGCGGCGGTGGTCACTTTGGGCTTCGTTCTTCTCTGCGCAGGTGTTGCTGAAATCGTTTACGGAATTCAAGGCAGACATCGAGGGCAGCTTTGGCCGCATTTGGGTTTTGGTTGCTTGGCATTGATATGTGGAATGCTGGTGTTGATGAACCCAGTTGAAAATACCCTGGGCTTTACTTTGATCGCCGGCTTTTTGCTGATCGCCAGCGGGCTCGCAAAAACCATCGGCGCCTTTGCGGAACGCTCCAGTGGCTGGGGATGGTTTGCAGCCAACGGAATTATTTCAATTATTCTGGGCGCCATGATCTTGAGAGCCTTCCCCGTTTCTGCCTTTTGGACGATTGGGGTCTTCGTCGGTGTGGATCTGGTTGTGGCCGGGGCGACGTTGATTGGCCTCGGCGTGTCAGCAAAACGCGCGAAGAAAGAACTCGTAGGTCAAATGTATTCCACTTTGAACCCCGAACCGGAAAATCGTGAGATTCGCAACGAAGAACGTCCGTTACACTAAATTGCGAGCTTCCTTTGGAGCTTTGGGTTTGGTATAAAACCTCATGGCTCCAAAGATCTTACTTACATGCATGCTGTTTTTATCTGGAGCGGCTTGGGCCGCTCTGCCGACGGAACTTTCTGGTGAAAATATTGTCGGCACCACCAACATCAAAGTTCCAACGTCCAACAAAGAAGCCAAAGGGACTGTGGTGATTTTTCTTTCCGCCAAATGCCCTTGCTCTAACAGCCACATCGCAGAGCTCAAAACTCTTCCGGAAAGGTATAAGGACTTTAAGTTTGTCGCCATTCACTCCAACGTCGATGAAGACAAAACTACCACCAAAAAATATTTCACAGCATTGGCCTTACCATTCCCGGTGATCCAAGATGAAAAAGCTGGTTTCGCGGATGCGTTTAAAGCGTTCAAGACTCCGCATGCTTATGTGCTTTCTCCTGAAGGAGAAATTCTTTTTCAAGGTGGAGTTACAAATAGTGCAGACGGCGCCAGCGCGAAAATTCACTACCTGGCCGACGCGCTTGAGGACCTCTCACAAAATAGAAAAATCAAAACGACGATGGCGCGCACTCTCGGTTGCGTGATTCTTCGCGAGAAAAACACCTGGTAATTTCTTAGGACTAAGAGCCAGAAAGAAACGACCTTGGTCCAGGGGTTGCCTTGTTTTTGTGCCGATCCCGACTACAATGGACGCATGACAAATATCTTATTTGCTTTCCTCATTGTGGCAGGTCTTGTTTCTTTTAACTCCGCTCAAGCGGCGATTTCCCCGGTCTCCGTTTCGATTATTCCGCCGGTTCAATTTCCGCCCAGCGACTTTTCAGTTACGGGGGTCCGTGCGAGCGTTTTGTGGGGTCACCATCGGGATATGTACGGGGTCGACATTGGTCTTTTGGGAAATATCACCGAGCAAGACTTCACCGGGATTGCGATTTCCGGGATCTTCAATAACACGCGCGGCACGACCAACGCCTTGGGCTTACAGCTTGCCGGGATCGCCAATGTCAACACGAACAAGACCCGCGTTATAGGTTTGCAGGCCGCTTTGGGCGCCAACTACAACGCTGCAGCATCCACTGTTGCCGGAATTCAGTTGGGTTTGCTCGCCAATGTGGCCCCATTCACCGACATCTATGGTTTGCAAATTGGTCTCTACAATCGGGCAAAGGAAGTCTATGGCTTCCAAATCGGCTTGGTGAATATCGCCGACAATTTGCATGGGGTTCAAATCGGGATTGCAAATTTCAATCATAAAGGCCCGTTTGCGATCTCTCCGATTATCAACGTCGGCTTCTAATTCGACTCTCCTAATCAATCGCTTGTATTCGCAATCAAATATATTTGCGGCTTGAAAAATTTACTCTTTTCGAGGAATGATGTCCCAGCAGGGAGGGCTCTGGAATATAAGGGCCTTCGAGTCACAAATGGGATCATCTATGAAACAATTCTTGAAGTCTTTGAAAATCGCCGTTCTCAGTTTCGCTCTTGTTACTTCTCCGACATTAGCACAAGGCCCGACACAGGGTTTTGTTTTGAATCAAAGCACTTTGCAGTCGCAGCTTTTGAGCAGTAATTTAGAAGTTCTTAAAGCTCTCTATGCTGTTCACGATGCAAAAGATCAGGTGAACGTTGCGCGTGCGAATCTTTTGCCCTCACTCAATTTGGGTGCGATGTTGAGTTTTAGCGCCGGCGGATTTGTTCTTTCTTCGGTTGAGTTTTTGCTGCCATTCTTGTTGCCATCCAACTGGTACAACTACTACTCCGAGAAAAATCTTTTTGAAGCGGAAAAACTTTCTTACAATACAATTCAGTTGAACATTTATAGTTCTGCATTGTCGACGTACTTCATGATGGTGGCGGATCGGCAGCTGTATGGAATCTTCCAGCAACAATATCAAGATTTACAAGACGTCTATGAGATGCAAAAAAAGCGCGCAGCAGCTGGCTTGATTCCGGTTTCTGACGTGATGGAAACTCAGGCCGAGGCGCACCTTGCGGGCATCAAAGCGTCGCAGTTGGCGGAGCTCAGCAAGCAAGAAGTCGCGTCGATGCGTAAGTCTCTGAATCTGACATTAGAAACTCAAATTCAGTTGGAAAATTCTGATATGAAGAACTCCCCTTTTGAATTTGAAGCTATGGAAACGACGATTGCAAAAGCCAACGGTGTTTCTTTGGAAAGAGCTCAAATTAAGTATTTAGTGAAAGCCGCTGAATTGCAAAAGTGGGCGAAGGTATTTACCTTCATCAACGGCGCTTCTATCGGCAGCCGCGGTTCTTCAGGCAATGCGAGCTTCGATAATATCCAATCTTCGGGCAACATGAATTTCGGTTTCGCGCAGTTCCCAATGTACGAACTGAATGAGCGTCGTATTAAAGAAATCCAGCTTCAAGATGATATTTTGAAATTGGAAAACACCCGCATCATCGAATCCACAGTGGGCAGCATTGAAGAAGCAAAACACCAATTGGATTTAGCAACTCAAGCAGAAATCCAAATGGCGCAAGTGTACCAAATGCGCTTGCAAAGCTATGAGCAAGGGGCAGCAACACTGATCGAAGTCCTCCAAGCACGCACAAGAATGTCCACATCATCCGTAGAAAAGGTCAAAGCCCAATTGGACTTGAACCTCCAAAGAACAGTTCTCCACCGCACCCTCTTGACAGCCCAATTCGGCACAATCAAAGGCTGCAACCCAAAACGTGACCCACCAGAAGAACCAAAACGCTGCCTGATCGGCAAATTCCTCTGCAAAAAACCATCAGAAAGCCACACAACCCTCGACGAAATCTGCAGAGGCAAATAAACCTAATCACTGCGATGCCAAAAAAAGACGACCCAAACCAGGTCGTCTTTTTTATTCCCAGAAACATCGGACTGACGGGCACGATGCCCGTCAGTACGGGGAGCTCGAGGGCTGACGCCCTCGATTCTCAGGATGGAGGAAGATGTGCGGAGCCACTACCACTACTCACTAACCTTCCACCCATCCTTCTTCACCAGGATCATGTTCATAGTCACAACATCCCGCTCATCCCCAGTCCCAGTCTCCTTAGCAATCAACCCCAGCGCATTGGAAACATTAAACGTAGCCTCTTTCTTTGCATCCAACCGAGCCATGATCTCAATCAAAGCCACGCGCGCTTTCACCGGCACTGTCTTCACAACAGCAACAACATTCGCCTGCTCGCCATGAATCTCAATGCTGGAAATTTCAAACTCCGATTTCTCGGTCAGCACCTTCGCAGCCGTCTTCTGTAAATTCGCCTTCCCCGTGACGGAGGCTCCAATCTCATCCTGCATTTGTTTCTGAAACCGCGCTTGCGCTCCTTCTAAAGCGGCGTTTTTCACGCGAGACTCTTCAGAACAAGCAAGCAACCCGAAAACCAAACCCAAACAAAAAAGATATTTCTTCATAAGAAAAGTTTAGCTAAGCATTTCCAAGACTTCAAGACTTGTACTTAAAGCTGGACGAACGCGCGCTTTAGCGCGGCGACGTTCTTTGCGATCGGCTTTGCGCACGGGTTTAGGATCGTCGAAGTAATCTCGCAACACGGTGAGGTCATGACTCTTTCCCAAATGATCTTGCAGATCCTTGAGGTCTTCAACAGGAAGTCCCATGCACTCAAAGGCATAGCGAATTTTTTTAGTGGAAATACGCAGCTCGTGCAGCTTCTTCGAAGAGAATTTCTTTTGCTTCAACCATGCCTTCAGCTCGCTGCGCATTTTCTTCAGCTCCTTCGGCGCCACATGGATCTTTTCATTTTGCAGAGTCTGTTCGAATTGAGCTAAGTCCTGTGGTAAAGCCTTCACCTCGGGACACTTCAAAACCTTCTTTAACTCTCTCCCCGCCATGAGTTTCTGTCGCTGAAGATCTTTTTCTATCAGATGAAACTTATGCGCCTCTTTCAGCGTGACATCCCATTGGCGTCGCTCACCTAGAGCCCTACCTAGTTTCTTCAAAGTATTCTGCGAGCGTTGCAAGAGATGATGAACCGTGCTCTTCTCAATCAATGCAACCTGCGCACGAAGTCGCCGGGTGCTGACGCGCAGATCGTGCACGCCTTCCACTGTGAGAGCGCGAGTTTGCGATCTCAAGAGTTTACGGAATTTCACAATCTCCTCGCGAAAACGCGGTTCAATAAGATCCATATCACCTCAGGGCATCTTTTTTGAGGCCCATTAATTTCAGCGCGGCCTCGAGACTTGAAACTCCCGCTTTCTGGCTTAGGTTGTCCATCCATTCTTGGTGAAGTTTTAGATGCTTGGTGACGATCTTAAGCACCTCGATGCGGGTGTAATCTTTGTCATTCGCCGCAACCAAATGCCATGGAGCGGATTTGTTATCCGTCTTTTCCAGCATTTCGTCGGCAGCGACAACGTACTCTTTCCATTGAGCGCGCGCTTTGATGTCGTCTGGAGTGATCTTCCATTGTTTGTAGGGATCCATCAGACGCTCTTCAAAACGCTTGAGCTGTTCTCTTTTGTCGATGGCCAGAAATATTTTTACGATCTCAATACCGTCATCGGTGAGCATTTTTTCAAACTGATTGATTTCTTTGTAGGCCTCTTGCACCCGTTCTTTGGCAGTGAGGTTCGCAACTTTTTCCACGAGCACCCGGCCATACCAGGAGCGATCAAAAATCGCGAGCGTGCCTGGCGACGGTAAACTCGTCCAAAACCGATACAAGTAGTGTTTTTCTTGCTCGTCACCTTCGGGAGGACCAATCGGATGAACTTTATAACCGCGAGGATCGAGAGCTTCTACAAGGCGACGAATAGAACCGCCTTTTCCAGCGGCATCAAATCCTTCAAAAACAATGATACCGCGTCTTTTTCGATGCCACATACCCTGTTGAATTCGCAACATGCACAGCTGCAGATCCTTCAAGCGCTGGTTTGCTTTATTGTTATCTTTTAAATGTGGGAATTCTTTGTCATGCAAAAGTTTCGAAATTTTTCCGTGATGAGACAAATGCTGCTCCTTTAGTGCCCATGGACAATCACGACAGGCACTTCCGCATGTAAAATTGTATCCCGTGCAGTGCTGCCAAGGAAAGCCCGAAGAAGTGCGTTACGTTTGCTGTGGGTACCCATCACAATCAGACAGTAATCTTTAGCTGCTTCCAACAAGAGTGTTTCGACAAGACGCTGGCGCGGATCTGCAATCACAAAGTGGCAATCCACCATGGAGCGCCGCATGCGCCCTCGTTTGAGAAGCAAACTATCTTTTGCGTCTCTTTGCATTTTTTGAAAAATCCGATCCATATCGAAATTTGCAAATCCTGAGATAATGCTGGCTTCATGAACACGCTTTACTTTTTCAAAGACCGAGTGGAACAAAGTCACTTCTGCACCGGTACGGGCTGCAAGCGACTTCGCATATTGTTCTGCGGGCCTACTTTCGCGAGTCAAATCCGTGGCGACAAGAATTTTCAAACGTTTGGAATTGCCCAGGCGAAAAAACTGCTCTTGCGCTTTGGGGCCGATCACCATGACCGGTCTCTCGGACTTAAGCAGAACTTTCTCAGCAACGCTGCCCTCGAGGATTTTATCGAATCCCGTGTGGCCTTGCGTTCCCATGATGACCATCTCGGGTCTTGGCCAGTGGTGCACGGCCTTGAGAATTTCATCGGCGGGCGCCCCTGCATGAATTTCATAACGGGTTCGAGGCGAAACTTCTTTCGCCATTTGCTTTAATAATTTTTCGTGGTCACCAGGATTTTGCTTCGAATCTTCAACATAGAAAAGGTTCAGGTCTTCGCGCAAGAGACGCGAAAAATCTTGGGCGACACCGCGGACTGTTTTTCCGCGGCGCTGGCCTTGATCTGTGAAGTGCTCTAAATCCTCAGCTACAAGAATAGAACGAGGGATCATAAAAATCTCCTTTGCAGAGATCCAGGATTTCCTGCTTCAACTTACAGTCTTATCTCAACCTCCTGTTGGTGCTGCTGGGGCCAAATAAATTGAGGTAAATCATGATCTGGCACATGAGCCAAATCTTTGTGCAGAGTTTCACTGATGGCACTCGCTGTTTTTTTAGAAAGCGCGGCGCGAACCTTTCCCAAAAAATGTGGTTCACTGACCAGAATTAAATTTTCAAAAAGATGATCATTAACACCACGATCCAGCTCTTCAGAGATAGTCTTTGCGAAAATCTGCGCCACCCGGTCGGTCGGATCCTGTTTTTTCACAAGGCGAGTTCTGGAATAGGCAAAGCTCAGTGTCGCCACACCTGGACGATCCGCATTGATCTCACCACTTTTTAACCGTCCTCGCGGGTTCTCTAGCTTTTTAATGAGCTTGAGTTTTTTATCAAATACTCCGTTTTTTTGGTTGGTCTCATAAAGTCTAGCCTCACATCGATTGACGACCGCTACCCAGGTTTTCATCGTGCCTCCCTTGCTCAGACTTTATTTTACCTTCGACTTGCACTCCAGGCACTTTACGTTTTGGGAATCTTGGCCTGAAACCGCAGTCTGCAACCAATCCCTGAGGAAAACTCCATCAGATTTTGTGGTAAAAAATTCGGCATTGGTGATCGCACAGTGCTGTTTTCCTGGAGCCACGAAATAGCGAAAATTTGGAGTCGTCGTGGAAATATCCTCCATGCTCTGGAACATGCGGTCCGACCAATCAATTCCCGTGCCCCCTTTGGCGGCGTAAAACATGATTTGAATGCGGTCTTTGTCGTGATTAAACTGCGAAAACTTCGCTAACGGATAAAAGCTGGCGATATTGCGGTAAACATCAACAAGACTCAGTTTGTCCCATTGGATAAAAGCCGGATCTAAACCAGGAACCCAGGAAGGTAAGTTTCGATCGATACCCCATCCAGGAATAAAGAGAGAGTCCGAAATCCCCGCACCCGAATCGCCGAATTGCAAAACTTTTGCTGTCTTGTAGCCTTCGGCAATTTTCGGAGCCCAAACAATGGATCCATAAGAACCCGCGCTGCAACCATCGATGTTTACTTCCGTCGCATTCGGATAGTTTTGCATCATCCAATCGATCGCCGCCCGCGCATTCGTGCCACCCCGATGATGAATGACGAAAGAATCTCCATTCGAATCTTGATAAGTCGCATCGGCACTACCTAAGTGCACATCTCCTGTACAGTAAGGAACGAAAATCATTGTCCAACCTTTATAAGGATTGTTCGGATCGTTGGCATTGTAGATACCGCGCTGATCTTCAATGGGGCCGTAGCTTTTCTCTGCTGTGTCCGTGTAAATCTGACGGCTCTCACAAGTAAAGTCATCCCAGCAGGCACCTCCGCCGGCAAAACTGACTAAAACTTTTTGCGGATCTCCGGCACGAACGAGAAACTTATAGGCACTCCCACGTGCGCACAGGGTGTCTCCTCCCGGAGCGATTTCTTTCCAGCCAGATGGTAAGGCATGAGCCCATTGAAATGCAAAAGTCAGTACCGCCAAAGCGAACGCGCTTTTCATAATTCCCCTCCTTGGATCATTTGAAATGTACTCTCACCATATAAAGGTCTAGTTGGAGAAGCAATGACCCAAGGAAAAAGACAAAACAACAGATCATGGATTCTTCCGCCAAGACTTTAGCCCATTCACTGATGAACTACAAATGCCGAAATGTAAGAGGATGGTTTTATGTTTCTGATCCGAAGGAGGCTCGTTTGAAACAATGGGTAAAAAAACTCGTTGATCAATTAGATTGGAATGAAGCTGAAAAAGGCTCTGCACCACCGCATGAAGACATGACGGAAGACAGAGCAACGCTTCTCTATATCCTTGATACTTATAGTAAGCATCTCTTTGAGGTCGATAAGCAACCCGTTCGCCGTGTCCGCGAAACTTTTGATAGCTTTGTCAAAGGACTGGTCAGTCCCGACAAGTCTTCGGAAAAAATTCTTTTCCAACTTCGTCAATTCTTTTCCAGTTATCGTATAGATGAGTATTCTTATATTCAAAACACCTTCGATGACTTCAAACGTATCATCTGGGATTTCGCTGAGCAGCTCAGCGATGATATTCAATATGAACAAGCGAAAGATGCCGAGGCGGCCCGCAGTTTGGAACAGCTCCGTGAGGCCGTGGATGCAAACTCCATCGATGCTCTGCGCTCAAAATCCCGAGAGTTCATTGATTTCTATATTAAGTACCAAACGCAAAAAGACGATCGCCGTACGAAGCGCATGTCGACAATGAAGAAAAGTCTTTCTTCCGTAAAGAAGCAATTGATGGAAGCCAACCACAATATGCGTGTGGATCATTTGACTCAGGCCTATAACCGTAAGAGTTTTGATGAGCAAATGAAGAAGCACATGCAGATGTCGGTGATTTCTCAGACACCGGTGTCTCTGATTATTTTAGATATCGACTTCTTTAAGAAGATCAACGATGCCTATGGACACGACATTGGCGACTTCGTTTTGAAAGAATGCGTGAAAATGCTCCAGGAGGTCTTCCATCGCGACGACGACTTCGTCGCGCGCATTGGCGGTGAAGAGTTTGCGGTGATTTTGCCTGCGTTCACCAGTGAAAGTACCATCGTCAAAGCAGAAGAAGCTTTGAACAAGATCCGTAAGGAAGTTTTCGTGCACGGAGAGCTGAAGATTAATTTTACAGTCTCTATGGGCATCGCTCAGTGGACTCAAAATGAGACACAGGATCAGTGGCTCAAACGTGCCGACTCAGCCTTGTACAACTCGAAACAAACCGGCCGTAACAAATATACTGTGGCCCCAGCACTCGAGGCACTGAAGAAGATAGCATAGTGCTGTTAGCTTTCTCACACCCTGTTCCGTGATTAGTGAATGCATACTACTGTGTTGACACCCCGGCGAGAGTAACATCTCGCCGCGATTTTATCGGGCGCTAAGGCTGGCCCCGTGCTTGCATTGGTGTCGGGCATGAAGCTCTCTCTCCTCCTCACACTCCCACTTCTCACAACAACACTCCCCGCAAAAGCTGATGTGAATATGAAAGACGCAAGTTACTACAAGACTTGGATCGATATAGAGATCCAAAAGGGGACGAGGGTCTTCCAGCTGCGGCGGACCTACTCGAGCCGATCCCTGCACCAGGGACTTTTCGGATTCGGGTGGTGCTCCGACTTTGAGAAAAGTCTGGATCTACGGAGGAAGAGCGAAGAAATAACTCTCCAAGATTGCAGACTGAATGTGCCGATCAAGTTCAAAAAAATAACTCCCACCTTGTACAAATCCGCCTCCCAAGAAACTCTCGAATACAAAGATCAAAACTACCTGCGAACGACCTCTCAAAAAACACTTCAAAGATTTAATTTAAAAGGAAATTTAGTGAGCCTCGTCGATGCTAGCGGAGACCGCCTGGATCTCAGCTACGATCTCACCGGCTTTCTGCAGAAGATCCGCTATAATGGAACCACAGAGCTCCTTATCACGGCGGACCCTTCCCGAAAGCGCATCCTGCAAATCACCCATCCCCACAATCCAGGCGTCCTTTATACATATAACGGCCCGAACCTCACGCGAGTGCGAAATTCATGGAAAAATATTTTTGAATATAAATACGATGAGCTCCACAACCTAACACGAATCCAATATCCAGACCAAACCCAGGAGCTCATCGTCTATGACTCCGAAAAAGACTGGGTGATCAAGGTCACCAACCGCGACTTCTGCGAAGAACTCTTTAAGTTTCAACTTAAAGGCAGTCCTGGCAACTATACGGCCTCCGCAGAAAAGCGCTGCCAAGGCATTGTTAAAAACAAAACGGTTTACGAGTTCCGGCACAAGGCCCGTGCCGATGGATCAAAGTATCTGGATCAGGTGAAGTTCACACAAGGAAATAAAATCCAGAGAGTTTCTTACAAAATTCCGGGGCCCTTGGATGCAACTCAATAAAACAAAACTTACTCTCTTACTTCTTTCTTCTTTTACAACAACAAGCTTCGCTAAGACCCTCGAAGCTTCAGCAGTCCCTCAGGAGGTGCTCAGCTACAGTCTGCAAATGACAGAGGCTTTCCTCGCTTGGCCTCTCAGTCAAGGCAGCAACGAGATTCTGGTCGCGGTCATCGATACTGGTGCCGATATTTCCCACCCGGCCCTCCGCGAAAACTTATGGAGGAACCCGGGCGAAACCGGGATCGATGATCAAGGCCGCGACAAAGCCAGCAACGGCGTCGACGATGATGGAAACGGTTTCGTCGACGATGTTCACGGCTGGAACTTTGCCGGTAACAATAACAATCTCGCGGACCTTCACGGGCACGGAACCCACGTCGCCGGGATCATTCAAAGTGTCGCACCGAAAACTCGGATGATGGTGCTTAAATATTACGACCCCGATGCCGCTGGCGAAGACAATCTCAGTAACACGGTTCGGGCCATTCGCTACGCTATTAAAATGAAAGCTAAAATTATCAACTACTCAGGAGGTGGAACCACCAGATATCCCGACGAGGAGCGCGCCATTCGCGAAGCTCAACAACAAGGAATTCTCTTTGTCGCAGCCGCAGGTAATGAACGATCTAACTCTGACATCTACGGTTTTTATCCTGCGGACTACGGCCTCTCCAACATCATTTCTGTCACTGCCATCGATGAAAGTCGCCGCGTGCTCTCTTCCAGCAACTATGGAGCCCACAGCGTTGATATCGCAGCACCGGGGAAAAGCATCCTCTCTTCACTTCCAGGGGGGAAATTCGGGACGATGACTGGGACCTCGCAAGCCACAGCTTATGTAAGTGGCACGGCGGCTCTTCTGATGGCAACGGGTTCTTATAAGACCCCCGAGAGTCTCATCCAGCAGATCACTTCTACAGGCAACGACAACAGCTTCCTCGTCGGGAAGACTAAGTTTGAAACTTCTTTAAACGCATACCGCTCCCTTGTGATGAAGGGGGCCGGCCTCGGAGCCTTCGGCGCTGAGGTCCTCAACAGCTCAACGGATCAAGATTTCTCCTCCAAGCTTGATCCGGATTCCGAGGACCTTGGCGCCGGAGAGCTGCCCTTCCGCCGCGTGACCGCGAACCCGCACATGCACTGACTTGTGCTTACTTACTCCTCTAATTCTGGAATGCGGGAGAATGCGATGGCTGATGGTGCCGCATCCATCTTATCTTGCAAGACCGCCAGGTAGACGGTGTCTTTACCGAATTTTTCATTAATTTTATCAACCACGCCAAACAGCTGCTCGCGCTTGGTATTTTCAAAAAAAGAAAACTGATGATTCTCAGATTTTCTGAAATCCGAAAGCACCACCGAAAGCATGAATGGTTTGTACTTTCTCGGCATCTCGACAAAAAACTTATTCAAGTGGGACATTAACAACGATGTATCTTGAGTTTCATCCAGCTTCACAGAGCGCTCGAATCTTTCGTGATAGTTCATGAACTTCACAGTCAAACTCAAACGCTTCGTCAAAAATCCTTCTTTGCGCAACCGCACCGCCGTCTTTGACAACAACTTCTGCGCAATCCCCAAAGCGCCTTCCCAATTTCGCGTATCCGGCGGCAACACATGCTGATGGCTAATACTTTGACTCTTATTACGAGGAACCAACAAGTTCTCGCCACGCAAAAGATAATAATAACGGCTTCCGACCAAACTACCCCACAGGCCATGCATCTGCTTTTCATTCATACTCAGCATTTGCTCCATCGTCGTTACGCCCTTGGCATTCAAACGAGATTCCATTTTTGGACCGACGCCAGGAATGTCTCGTAATTTCAACGCAAATAATCTCTGCGGGAGCTCGTGCTTTTCAATCGTCACAAAACCATCCGGCTTTTGCATATCCGACGCCATTTTTCCCAAAAGCATATTCGGCGCAAGGCCAATCGAAGACGTCATACACTCGCCAACACGCTCACGAATTTCTTTTTTGATTTTCATCGCAAGCGCTGTTGCGACTTGCAAATTCTGTTGCGAACCCGTGAGCTCACAGGCGAACTCATCGACGGAACAGACGGAATGAATCGGCACACAACTCTCAAGCACATCGCGTACCTTGTGATGATACTCAATATAAACGCGATGACGAGATTTCACGAGTTGCAGGCCCGGGCACATTTTCTTGGCATCACCGACAAGCGTGCCAGTTTTAATGCCTTTAGCTTTTGCTTCATAGCTCGCGGCGAGCACCGCCGTTGTGTTCGCCATCATCGGAACAACGGCGACGGGCTTTCCACGCAAGGCAGGATTTTCCTGTTGCTCACAAGATGCAAAGAAAGAATTTAGATCGAGGTAAAGCCAGCGAAGCATGAATCCAAGCTAGTCGATTATCCGCCGACACTCAATCCAGAAATTTCCAATGACGATGGGAGAAAAAAATCCTTGGCGCCTGGCGTTTTGCTGAAATCGATTTTAACAGCACGAAGAGCAATGCCTGGCTGATTGAAACTAACTTTAGAACCGTAGAGCTCATCACCCACAATCGGAAAGCCGTGACTGCTGAGCTCAAAGCGCAATTGATGGGGACGCCCTGTCAACGGATGCAGCTCCCAAGAATGCCAACCGCTGGCGCCATCTTCGCCGAGATAAATCGCTTCGGTCTCGCTGGGTTTTCCAGTAGCGTGATCATAAGCGCGGCGCTTGCCTCGCAACAAACGGCTTTTCCACAAAAACTTTTCACCAGCCTTCAATGACAAAACCTTGCGATCATTTTTAACATTCGCGGGAATATGGTCAAAATTTTGGCCTGTGCTGAAGGCTTGATAAACTTTGAAAACTTGCTTGCGCTCAAACCATGTATTCGCAACCGCATGGGCGTTTGCAGTCTTCGCAAACATTACTAAACCTGAAACTTCAAAATCCAAACGGTGCACTGGAAAGATCTGCCGGCCTTGCGCCGTCTGCAAAGCCCATCCTAAGCACTCGCGCTCATCCGCCGCGCCTTCGCGGCTTGGAGTCGTCAGCACCATCGCAGGCTTTTCAAGCACCACGAAATGATCGTTTTCAAAAACAATATCGAGCTTCATGATTTTTTATTGAGTCCTACCAGAAAGATCTCTTTGGAAATCTTGCGGGTGCTGTCAGGCTTCACAGCTTCGAACTTTTGAAAATCCTTTTTGATTTCATCGCGCAGTTTTCCGAAGTCATCACTGTGAAAAAGTTTGCAGACAAAATGACCACCCGGTTTCAAAAATCGGCGAGCCACATCCAAGGCCAATTCACACAAAGCCATAGAGCGCGCCTGATCCGTGAAACGATGGCCCGTCGTATTGGGGGCCATGTCCGACATCACAATTTCAAACGGCGGCTGAAAGCCATGCTCTTTAAAAATGTCTTCGAGTTTTAAATCGTAAAGATCGGCTTGAATAAAAACCGCGTTTTTCAACTTCACCGTCACCGGTTTTAGATCCACGCCCAAAACCTTGCCGTTAGCGCCGACCTTTTGCGAGGCATACTGCGACCACGACCCCGGAGACGCGCCTAAATCCAAAACCACTTGATTTGGTTTAAAGATCTTGTACTTCTTATCGATCTCTTCGAGTTTAAACACTGAGCGGGCCGCGTAATTTTCTTCTTTGGCCTTTTTAAAGTAATGATCCCGGGGGTTGTACGTCATGGGGCGCACTATAACAGAGTCTGTGGGTTGAAAAAAGCACCCTTTGGGGCTAAACTCGTGAATGTAAGAATTATCAAGGGGTTCTCATGGAAATCGGGTTGGTTATGGGTCTATTTTTTCTCGTTTGCACGGTGATCTTCGTGTTTATCGCGATCTTCCTCCCCGAGTGGGTCGGCATTACCGGCAAAAAGGCTCACGAGATCATGAAAGAACATGTGGAAGAGCCACCGACAGGCAAAGACTCCCACTAAGACTCTTCTCCGATCTCTTTCACATTCCAGAGAAGGCTTGCCCCTAAGACAAACAAAATCAAAAGCCCCATCATCCCCATCTGATGCTGGCCCGTGAAGTACACAGTCCAACCAACAATCAACGGGCCCAAAATCGATGCGAACTTTCCGACCAGGTTAAACAATCCGAAATACTCGCCACTGGACTCTTTGGGAATCATCTGAGCAAAAAAACTACGGCTTAAAGATTGAACTCCGCCTTGGACCATACCAATGATCGCAGCTAAAGTATAAAAATGCCACACTTGGCTCATCTGGGTCGACAGCACCACCGTCACAGAGTACGCAGCGATACAAATCAAAATCGGCTTACGCAAGCCCCAGCGTGGCGATACGAAGCCAAAAGCCCATGCACACGGAAAGCCGATAAATTGGGTCAGCAAAAGCGCGATCATCAAATGCTGCGATTCCAAACCTAAAGCCACACCATAATCCACAGCCATCGTCATCACCGTATAGACTCCGTCAATGTAGAGCCAGTAAGCCACAACGAAATAGAAAAGATTTTTATGACGTATGAGATCCTTTAAAGTCTTCAACAAGCTGCCGAAGCTTAGACTCATCATCGCGCCGAAAGAGCCTTTGAAATCCGAGCGAGGTTCGGGAACATTCTTCATGAGTGGAAACGTGAAGATCAACCACCACACAGCCACTGTTAAAAAAGAAAACTTCACAGCGGCTTCTTTGCCATCAAGACCGAATTTCTCCGGAAACAAAAGCATGATGACATTGACTAAAAATAAAATCCCGCCGCCCAGATAGCCCATGGCATAGCCCAAGGAAGAGGCATAATCCATCTTGCGTCCTTCAGCCACATAAGGCAGCAAAGAATCATAGAAAACGCAGCTGGCGTTAAACGCCATCATGGACACACCGTAAGCCAAGAGCGCCGGCCACCACTCGCCTGGTCCGACAAAGAACAAAGCTGCGCAACTGACAACTCCTAAGATCATGAAAAGAAACGTGTAGAGCTTTTTATGAGATCTAAGATCCGCGACAGCTCCTAACATCGGACTCAGTAGAGCAACAACTAAACTCGATAGAGAAATCGCCGTTCCGAGACGCGAAGTCGTGACTGTGGACTCAACACCGGCACTCCAATATTTTTGAAAGAAGAGAGGAAAAAATCCCGCCATCACCGTGGTTGCATAAGCACTATTGGCGAAATCATAGAGAGCCCAGCTGAAAACTTTTTTATCTTTGATCATGTCAAAGATCAAAGCATGGAAAGTGTTGCTAAGCAAGTAGACAGCCGCGCGCATTTTCCCGAAAATGCAGTATCCAAGGAGGAACACCATGCAAACAACGCAAACTACGCAGCGGCGAAAAACAAAAAATGCCGGCCCTATCCCTCTCCCAAAGACCTCGAAACATCTCCATCATCTTTTAGAATGGTATGGCCACCTTAACGCCAGAGACCTCAGGAATATTCACGAGCACTATTCCCGCGATGCTTTCTTTAAAGATCCATTCGTTGAGGTCTACACGGCAGATGAAATAAAAAACTATTATGAGCGCACACTGAATCGACTTACAAACGTTCATTTTGTGTTCGAAAATATCATTGAGGAAGAGCGACAGGCCTTTGTCACTTGGATGATGACCGCGCGTATTTTCGGCAAAGAGTTCTCGGTCCAAGGAACTTCGCATTTGAAATTTGATAGCAGCGGCCTCTGTGAATATCACAGAGACTACTTTGACCTTTCCGAAGAAGTTTACGAACACCTTCCTTTGGTGGGATACATTTTCCGCGGCATCAAACGCGCTCTGAATTAGTCAGAGTCAAGATTCTGACAACGTCAAAAATCTGTCGGCAAAAGCACACACAAACCCGCTTTTGCCGATTTTTTTCCAAAGTTATTCTCGCCACTTACGCCAGCACTGGACGTAAGCCCCTTTAGCATCACAATTGCTGCTTGAATTCCCTGCACAGGGGGATTCATGAATTTCAAAACCACAATCGCTGTTCTCGGCGTTTTGTTTTTGGTTGCAAATGTTAGTTGCGCCAATAAACTCGAAAATGCCACACCAACTCCGTCTCAACAAGAACAAGGCAGCGTTCTTCCGGGCTATACGCCGCACCCTCTGCTCTGGGAAACCCAAAAGGCCGAAAGCAAACAGTGGTCTGAACACGTGTACAACCTGATTCAACAACAAGCGCCCGATCTGATTCAAGGAGCTGAGGACATCACCACCTTTTGCCCGCGCTACTACAGCTTGACCACCAATGAGCGCATTAATTTTTGGGGCCTGCTCATTTCAGGAATTGTAAAATTTGAAAGTGATTTTGATCCCACAAGCCGCATGCATGAAACGACCATGGGAACCGATCCTGTGACGGGTAAACCTGTTTTCAGCGAAGGCCTCATGCAGCTTTCTTATCAAGACGTCCGCCACTTCCCTTTCTGTGACGAGTTCGACTGGAACTCCGATAGACACCTTCCACCGGCGGATCCCAAGAAAACCATCTTGGACCCCTATAAAAATCTCAATTGCGGAGTGAAAATTCTTGCTCAGCAGATCCACAACAGGAATCGCATTACCGTCTCTAAAGGGGTTTATTGGGCCGTGATCCGTCTGGATGGCCGCCATAACAAGATTGAGCAAATCTCTGCATTGACCAAAAAGATGCCCGGTTGTATGAACTAGGCATGAAAACCAGCCGCCAAAAAGAACTGAAGAACTTCGCCCTTGGGTCTGAAAAGACCGAATATCCAAACACCTATTCTCCGGAAATTTTGGAGGCTTTCGACAACAAGAATCCAGGTAAAATCGCGTGGACCAGCTTTGTTTGCACCGAGTTTACCAGCTTGTGCCCTAAAACCGGCCAGCCGGATTTCGCCAAAATTTTTATCAACTACATTGCCGATAAAAAAATGGTGGAGTCAAAATCACTAAAGCTCTACCTTTTCAGCTATCGTAATCACGGCGACTTCCACGAAGATTGTGTGCAAAAAATTTGCGACGATCTGGTGGCGTTGATGAAGCCAAAGTACATCGAAGTCATTGGTGAGTTCACTCCACGCGGAGGCATTGCTATCTATCCGTTTGCGAGCTACTGCTCCAAAGAGAAACAGTTCCAAGAACTCCACAGTCGTCGCCTGGCCGAGTACGCTCCTGGTAAGTACAGTATGGAACTTTCCAAGCTTTACTAACCCCGCCCTAGGTCTGGGAAATGACCACTTCTGGCCTTAAGACTCCCCCCAAAATTCCGATCCATAAAACATGTCATTTTTGAAGCTCGGCATGTTTATCGTGGGGATCGTCCTTTTCCTTTTCTTGGGAATTGTTCCGTCCTTTGCCGAACAAGTAAAACCCGACTTCTCTTTCCTGGACGATGACGAGCCACCGAAGAAACCCGCAAAATCCAACACCGCCGCTGGGGTTCAAACAATTCCTTGTATTACCTGCACGGATACCGCCAATAAGAAAAGCATCCGCGATGGCAAAGCTGTTGCTGAAGCTACGAAAGCAGAAACGCAAAAAAAGACTAAGTCACAGACTCCTGCGCAGATTCCTCGCATTACGGGCGGAACGAATGATACTTTGCCTGTACGAAGTGAGTTGTCATCACCTCCAGCGACGAGCTGGAGTCAGTTTCCAGATATTGCAAATTACAGCAACAGTCCCCAAGTCGTAAAAATGATTCGGGCCGCTGAAACAAACAAAGAACGAAGCTCTCAAAAAAATTGCTATCGTTACGTGAAAGGCGCCATGTGCGGAATGACGCAAGCGAAGCTTCGTACTCCTGGAATACAAACCTGCGCGCCAGGATCACTCGTTTCGAGATATCCTCGCGGTGCCAAAGTATTTGAGGGGTCCAACAATGCTATCAAAACTCTTAAAGCCGAAGGTTTTAAAAATCTTCTAGAAGATCCTAGAACAAAAGATCTCATTAAGAATCCGTCACAAGCCCCCAAAGGAGCAATTCTGGTTTATACTGGCGGTTACAGAGGTGGTCATATCGAGATCAAAACCGGCGAAGGCACCAAAGGAAGTTACATCAGTGACTTCCCGTCTCCTGCTTCTATTTTGCAAAATGAACTTCGCGGGCGAGCTAGCAAAAACTATAAGCTTGTGGGTGTCATGGTCAAACCGATGGAGAATCCATAATGAAAAAGTTGATTGTTATCTGCGCGCTCTTCATCTCCTCCGCTTTTGCCGCGGAATTCAAAACTGTAGCAGAAGCTGAGACCAAGCTCTCCGCCTATACTATCGAAGACATCAAAGGTGATGAACAAAGATACTTAGATGGAAAGCCCCTCAAGATCGACGAGATTTATGACGACCTCAAAGAGGTTGCGAACTTCTCTGAAAAAAACAAAGTCACTGAAGAGCTGGCTGTACAAATCCAGCGCGTCTGTTTGTTAGCTTCCTTGCGTGATAAATCTAACGAGGCGGTCGAAATTGCTTTGCCCGTCTATCAAAAAAACAAATCGCTCTTTAATAAAGGCCGTAAGCGCTTTGATCCTGAAGACCAAAAAGAGTTAAAAAATGTTTTCGAAGGTGCAGACCGCGCGTCTACTAAAGGCACGGGCTAAGCTCCCCAATCCACTTTGTTTCCACAAAAGGCTGTCTCATTCTGAGACAGCCTTTTTTTGTTACCAATCTGTTAACACCTGACACAGACACCCCCCCGCCATTTGGCCGCGACATGGGTGGCGAGCGGCATCCCGTTTGCTTTGTCATAGGGATAGAGATTGGAAACCCTATGATGAAGTATTGGATCATCTTGTTGACGGCATTGTTTTCTGCAGGCCAAGCCTTTACAGCCCCGGCAGGGAACGGCTATCGCACGGAAAGCAGCGCTACAGCTGTGGACTGTGTGGAGTGCCGTGGCGGCGGTGTCACGCCCAACGAAGCCATGATCCGCTTCCTCAGAGATATGAAGAAAATCACCAATGAGTCCACGGGCCGTACAGACGGTGTGGATCCAAATGAAGTCATGGCGAAATTCCTCAAAGACATGAAGCGCATTGCGAATGAAAAGAAACCTCAGGTTGTCATTGAGGTCGCTGGACCCAATATGTCTGTGAGCATTGCTCCGATCATTCAAAACCCCCGCGTGTATAGCCCGGCTTGCAGAGCCTTTGCGGCCGATGGGAAATACGGTTCCCTAGGGCAAGCGGTCATTCAAGAAGTGCATCGTCCCGAGAACAGAGCCCTCTATGATGGCTCTTCAGATCTCCACAACAATTACTGCCCGAATTACAGAAACATGACCAATGCAGAAAAAGATGGCCTCTGGGTTCTGTTTACCGCAGGCTGGTCAGAGCAAGAAAGCAGCTGTGATTCCCGTGCAACCAAGAGATGCGAAAACGGCACCTGCGCTGGAATCATCCAGTTGCATAGAAATGCAGAAAATACTTATAACGGCGATAAACATCTCTGTCAGCGAGGTTCCTCGCAACGAGCTGATACAAGTCTGCGCTGTGGTCTCTCGATGCTCAATAACTCTATTGAAAAAGGTCGCAATCTGTTCTCCGCCAACTCGCACTTTGGAACTCTTTTACCCAATGGCAGCCAAGGTTCCGGCCTCATCATCAATTCCATTAAAAGATATGCTCCCTGCGGATACTCCGCTGCGGCAAATAGCGGCGCGAAGCGTAACAGCTCAAAACGTGTCGCTCAGAACTAGCCTAAAACAAAAACTCTGTTAAGCTTGATTGCATGAAAAGTTTTGCAGAGTTCTGGCCTTTTTATTTACAAGAACATTCTCATCCCCTGAATCGCCGCCTGCATTTTATCGGCACATTCTTAGTTCATATTTTTTTTATTTACGCCGTCGTCACTCAACAGTGGCTGCTTTTGTGGGTCGTTCCCGTTTTAGGTTATGGCTTTGCCTGGGTGGGGCATTTTATCGTTGAGAAAAACCGTCCTGCGACCTTCAAGCATCCACTGTGGAGCTTGATGGGAGATTTTAAAATGTTTTACTTCATGTTGTTGGGAAAAATAAAATAATCATGCAAGAAAAAATCCATCAGGTTGTCGCTGCAGCTTCGCAAGTTCTATTGGATAAAAAAACCGAGATTGAAAAATCGGTGATTTGCATTTTGGCTCAAGGTCACTTGCTGATCGAAGACGTCCCCGGTGTGGGTAAAACTACGCTCGTACAATTACTCGCCAAGCTGATGGGTTTGCAGAGCTCGCGTGTGCAATTCACCAATGATCTTTTACCGGCCGATGTCTTGGGTAATATGGTCTATGACAATGACAAAAAAGATTTTCGCTTTCACAAAGGTCCTGTCTTTGCGCAGTTGGTGTTGGCCGACGAACTCAATCGCGCCAATCCGCGCACGCAGAGTGCCCTCTTGCAGGCGATGGAGGAAAGTGAAGTTACTCTGGATGGCGAGCACTATCCCCTGCCCGAGCCTTTCTGCCTGATTGCCACACAAAATCCTCGCTCGCAAATCGGCACCTCACCGTTGCCAGAAAGTCAGCTCGATCGTTTTTTAATGAGCTTGGAACTTTCTCATGCGCAGCCAGAGGCCGAGAAAAAAATCATTCAGGGCCTCGACGCCCGTGAAAAGCTGAAGACCCTGTCACCGCTTTTGAGTGCTCACGAAGTGATCGCATTTCAAAAAGCCGTAAACGAAGTGCATGTCTCTGACAAAGTTGCGGCTTACATCAGTAACTTACTCCAGAAGAGTCGCCAGAAGGGCCATACCATGCCTCTGTCGATTCGCGCTGGAATGGCACTGGCGAAAGCCGGTCGGGCCTGCGCATTTATGGAAAAACGCGAGCATGTCTTACCGGATGATATTCAGAAAATAGCTATCGAAGTTCTTGCCCATCGCTTGGGAGGACTCGAAGGTGTTGCCAAAGGACGAGGTCTTGCCCATGAGCTTCTTCGTGAAGTTTCGGTCCTCTCGTAAATTTCAAGAAAAACACGAGAAAACCTATATCATGCCGACGATGTATGGCGTGGCCTTTGGCTTCATCTGCATCTTGCTCTTGGCCATTGGCTTTGCTAGTGCCAACAACGCCATTTATTTTTTATGCTTCTTTATGGTGGCCCTCGGTAGCCAAAGTCTTGTGCTGACCAACGGAACGACGGAGAAAATGAAAATCGCTCACCTGCATGCCGAGGATTTTTTTGCTGATGAAGTGGGATCACTTCGTTTGAGCCTGCACAACCCCAGTAAAGAAGATCTTCGTGGCGTGCAGCTTTCGATCGACGCGAATTCTCTGGTAGATATTTCTCGCTTGAAAGCGGGAGAACATCGCGATGTGACTCTGCCACTGACCGTGACGACGCCGGGTTTTGTCAAAATTCCGAATGTGAGAGTCTCCAGTGACTTTCCTTACCATTTTTCCCGCAGCTGGAAAAAATATCTGAGTGATCTCTCGGTGAGCGTTTATCCAGCACGCCGAGGTTCCGCGCAGTTTGCAAAAACAGCCTTTACCGCCCGCAATAACGAAAGCCAGAACTTAGATGACTTCAAAGGACATCGTGAGTATCAGACCACCGATTCTCCGCGCAGCATTGACTGGAAAGTCACAGCCCGGGTGCAAAAAACCATGGTCAAAGAATACGATCCGCAGACTTCGCGCAAAATTATTTTACGCTGGGAAGACTGCGCACAAAGCTCGGAAGAAGATAAAAGATCTCAGCTGAGTTTGTGGATTGATCTCGCAGAAAAAAATAATTTTGATTACTCGCTAGAACTCCCCTCGCGCCATATTTCTTATGGCCGTGGCCCTCATCATAAGAGCGAGTGCCTGAGGGCCTTGTTATGATGAACTCGCTGCGACTCTTGATGGGTTTAGGCCTGGGCGTGATTTTAGTAGGGATTGAAATTCAGAATTGGGTCCTGCCCGTCTGTGGTATTTTTCTCGCATGGAAAGCCGCAATGGAATTTTGGCGCCTCAAGAAACCATCGCGCTGGCTGATTAATACTCTGGTCATCGCTTTTGCGGCCATCTTATTTGTTCGCTATCGCACGATTTTCAGTCAGGAGGCTTCGGCCAGTTTTTTAATCCTGCTAACAAGTCTCAAGCTTTTAGAAGAGCGGACTTTGCGCGATCAGAAGTTTTTGTTTTTGTTGGGCTTTGTTTTGATCTCGGCACTGTTTTTGTTTTCACTCGAGATCCCCGCGCTGATTGGCGGTCTCGTGTGTTTCTTCCTGTTGTGGAGTGCGCAGAACAAAGACCTCCGGCACTCCAGCGTGTTTATGAAATCCCTGCCGCTAGCTCTATTCTTATTTCTGTTTTTCCCGCGTGTGCAAAATCCATTTGGGCTGCAGGGCCTAACTTCGAGTCAAGGTAATACAGGATTTTCGGATGAACTGAACCCTGGCAGCATTTCACAAATTCAGGATTCAAAGACGGTCGCCTTTCGCGTGCAGTTTCTGGGCGACCGCAAGATTCTTCCTTACGATCAGTACTGGCGCGGTCAAGTTCTAACCTTTTCCGAAGGGCTTCGCTGGACAAAACCCACGGTACCGACCCTCGAACGCGTTTTCGATCCACTCACCCAAGTCGACTACGAAGTCGCGCTCGAACCGCAAGGTAAACGCTGGCTTTTTGTGTGGGAACCAACTGTCGGCATCCAAACCCTGCGTGTTCCGTTTGTGCTAAAAAAAGGAAACTACTACGAAGCCGTCGCGCCCGTTTATGAGCGAGTCATTTATCAAGGACACATCGGCCCTCAGCAGACCGTGAGCGAGACTGAAAAAGCGGATCTGCAAACACCCGAGGTGTCCCCGCGCATCTTAGAGCTTGCAAAGAACTTAGCTGCCGGCACCAAAACCCGTGAGGAACTCGCCAGTAAAATTTTAGAATATTTTAGATCCGAAAAATTCCTCTACTCAAAAACACCAGGGACCAACAGCAGTTCGCTCGAAGATTTTCTTTTTAAAGGAAAAAAAGGTTACTGCGAACACTATGCCGCCGGTTTTGCGACGCTGCTTCGCTTAGCAGGTGTCCCAGCCCACGTCATTACCGGTTATCAAGGCGGCATCTACAATACATACGGTAATTTTTGGAAATTCACTCAGGCCGATGCACACGCATGGACGGAGTACTTGAACGAGAGTGGCCACTGGGTCCGCGTCGACCCGACAGGTGCTGTGGCCCCAGAACGTTTAGAATTAGGCGGAGCCCTCTTCGAAGACCTGCCTGAAGAGTGGATCGGCCAAAACCGCACCGGCGAGTATTTGAAAACACGCGAGTCGTGGTGGATTCAGACCTGCGAATCGGTTCTGCAAAGTGTTGAAAGCCTGAACTACGATTTAGTTTTGTTCTTGCTGGATTTTAACTTAGAACGGCAAAAAGAAATTTTCCGAGAATACCGCTCCTGGGTGATTGGCGTCGGCATCTTCTTGCTCGCACTGTTTGTCTTCCAGTCCTTCTACCGCCGCGACCGTCAGACTTTCGCCGAATGGCTTTTAGCCGAGCTCGAGAAAAAAGCCGATCGTCAGAACCTGCACCGCGAACCCTCCGAGACTCTGCGCCACTTTATCGGGCGCTGGAGTCGGCAACAACCGGAGATAAAAATGACTCTCGAAACTCTTCTGCGCTGCTATGAAACTTCAGAATACTCGAATACGAGGACGGATCTCCCCTCTCAGCGGGAATTGAAGACGCTTTTGAAAGGCCTTTCGGTACGTAGCTAATTCAAAAACTCACTTCGTGGTTGCACAACTGTCTACTTTTGGATACAGTCCCACTCGCTCGAGGAGATGGGATTTCTCTGTTATTACCGTAACTTAGCTTTGCGCGAACGAGGGCACACATCGTGCTTCCTTGGTGAGTGAATCCACGACGGACACACTAACAAGGAATTGAAGAGAACAAACTATGAAACACCTGATCCTAAGCATCTTTGCGATTTTACTTTTACAGGTCTCGCTGGCCACTGCTTTTGGCGCTGAACCAACCACCGAAGACACCCCTGAGACCGCAAGCCCCGAAAATTGGACAATCGAAAAAATTGAATGCGTAGGCAACGAAATCACTTCTTGCTCCATCATTGAAAATGAAATCTATCTTCGCGCCGGCGACAAAGTGAACGAAGAGCAAATTGAAAATGCGCAGCTGAGATTGAAAACACTGGGGCTCTTCTACGATGTTCAACTTTATTTGCAAAAAGGAACGAGCCGCGGACAAGTGATCCTGATGGCTCAGGTGGTGGAAAGATCCCGCCACTACATCAACTTTACAGGATATTCTTATTTGACTGGGCACTCCCTCGAAACTTCCAGCGCAACCATTGCAGTTGGAGATCGCAACCTCTTTGGCTTAGGAAAAAGACTTGAAGTGAGTGCACAAAAATACTTGGATCAAAGCACTCAGTCATTCAATGCGGTCTATGAGGACCCCAATATTTTTGGCAGTCCAAGATACTTTGCGTCCGTCAACGTGTCCTACTATAAATCGGCATATCGTGAGACCGCTGTTGAGAGCACTGGATTAAGCCTCTCGATAGGACGCAGAATTTTTGATTTTTCGTATATCAAACTTTTGGCTCGAGAAGCCAACTTCAATTCACGCTATAGCGACCAGACTGAAATTCATTCTCATAATCTTATGGGCGGTATTGAATACGGCTGGAACACGCAGGACGATGTTTACTTTCCAACTTCGGGTTCTACCTTTGCTCTTGGAGCAGAAGTCGCCAAAGACAATTCTTACTATTATTTAAATTCCTCTTATGCTCAAGGCCTCAATCAAGACTACAATCTTTTAGTCGACGCATTTGCCTCTTACATCCAAAGCGACATAGCGGAATTCAGTTATGGAAATATTGGAGTCACACCTGCAATCGCCAAATACTTTTCATTTCATCGCCAAGGCGAGCGCGTTGCAGACCGAATGAAGATTTTTGCAGCCGTCTCCGCTTCAAAGTCTTTAGATTTAAACACTATTCACCTCGATCCCAAAGCAGGAGTTTCCTATTTAATCGATTCCTTTGGAAAAATTGATTTTACACTCTCATTCGCAGGTCTATGATGAGAATGTCTATTTTTCTAATCACATTCTTTCCCTTGTTGAGCTGGAGTCTCGAAGCTCACCTTGTCGGGCTTCCTAAGCGAGATCTCACGATTTCCGTGAAGGGCGTTACCGTCCCAAGAGAGGCCCTCAAGGGACATTTAAAGTCTGGACTGCACAGCCGGTTTGTCTTTGAACTGGCCGCCATTCAAGGAAAGACCGTCTTCATCAAAACCAGTCAAAATTGGAAAATCTATTATGACCTCTGGGATGAAGTCTATCGGGTCACCGTTCAAGAGGACGGAAAAAAAGATTCCAAGATCGAATTCAAAACACTCGAAGATTTTTTTATTGCGTTAGAAAATCCTTCTTTTGAAAATATTCACCTTAACGAGCAGTTTCAAACTCTTCCAAAGGAAGGCACTTTAGGAATTCGTATTGTGATGAATCCAGTTTCTCAGGAAACAGTCGAAAGAGTAAAGAAAATGGTGCATCAACGAAGGGTTCCTGCCCTGTCTGGCGCCCCCTCCTCGGCTGGAAGAGCAGGCGGTCCAGCTGGTGAAACAGCTCCACGATTTCCTGCACTGTTCAATGAAATTCTTGGCTATGAAATGAGTGATGCCAAACAAAATTCTGCCTGGAATTTTGAAGCGGCTATGCCGTTCACTCTGAAGGAGCAAAAATGAAGCGACATCGTGTCCGCCTTTGGCTGACTCTTTCGTTGATCGCAATGGTTCTCATTCCTTCTGCAGCGGCCTATCTGCAAATCGAAGACGTTCTAAACTCTAGTTTTACTTTGAGCTCCAATGAGGAAACCGTAGAGGCTCTGGAAATCGGTCAGACAGCTCTCAAGGAATTGGCGAAGAAAATACCAGAATCTGAGCCACACTATCGCGAGCAGTTTATGCGAATCCAAGAATTAAAATTAAGTCTTGCCGACCGTGCGCTCGTTCGACAAGGTTTGGTTCGCTCTTACACATCCTATTTTCTCATTAGCTTTGTAACTATGATGCTGATCGCGATTTTTTTAGCCCTCTTTTTAAGCCGAAAAGTCGCCAAAGCTTATGATCAAAGCTTTAATGAACTCGTCCGGCAGAGAGAGCGCAGTCAGTTTCTTGAAAGTCTGGCGCGCTGGCAAGATGTCGCCAAACAGCTAGCTCATGAGATTAAAAATCCGCTTCAACCCATTGGGACTTGGATGAGAAATCTCGTGACGTCTTTCCGAAATCAGAAAAATCCTGATCAATTCCAGCTTCTCCTCGATGAAGCTGCTGAAAGTGTCGGACAAGAAATTGAACAACTGCACGGCTTAGTAGATTCTTTTACTCAGTTCTCGCGTTTGCCAGAACCGCAGTTTAAAAAGGTAGATATTTTCTCATTTCTCAATGAGTTTCAAAAACGCTATCAAGAATCTTGGGATGTCACATGGGACATTCACCTCTCTGAGACAGAATTATTCGTCAAGGCTGATCCTAACCTCTTAAGACAAGTCCTGACCAATTTGGTAAACAATGCCGTCGAGTCAAATAAAGACTCCCGCATTTCCGTTCTGATTCGAGTGGCACAAACCCGCTACGGAGTGGCACTGATTGTCGAAAATACCGGTAAAACGATTGATGCCGATATAAGTGAAAAAATCTTTGAGCCCTATTTTTCGACAAAAACTGGTAACGCAAATTTCGGTTTGGGGCTGGCTATCGTTAGAAAAGTTATGATCGAACATGGCGGCGACATTCACGTTGAATCCTGCTCTACCGGCGCCAGATTTAAATTATTATTTCCGTTCATTGGAGAGTAGCATGGATAATATGGGCCGAATTTTATTAATCGACGATGACAAAAATATTCGAAGAAGTCTGCAAATTGCCCTGCAGAACCGAGGCTTCGAAGTACACTTAGCACAAGATGCCTCCCAAGCCTTTTTGGCTTTACAAAAGGAAACCTTCGATATCCTAGTCATAGATGTTGTGCTCGGAGAATTTTCGGGAGTCGACTTTTTTTCTCGTTTTCGACAGCAACATCCAGGCATTCCCGTCATCTTTATGTCGGGCGAAGCTACACTCACCGAGGTCGCGAAGCTTATGAGATTAGGTGCTTCGGACTTTTTGGAAAAACCCTTTCATGAGGAGAAGTTGATTTTAAGTATTGAACGCAGCTTTGAGTTCACAAGACTCCAACAAAGAGTTCAATACCTAGAAACCGAAAAAGGAATCCAAGGAGATCAAATCCTCGGAGAATCGCCGCATATTCGCGAAATCCGGCAACAGATTTCAAAAGTTGCAAAAACACAAGCACATGTCCTTGTTACAGGCGAAAGTGGTACCGGAAAAGAACTTGTTGCAAAACAAGTCCATTTGCAAAGTAAGCGCGCTCAAGAACCCTTTATCAAAATCAATTGCTCTGCCATTCCTGAAAATCTTTTGGAAAGTGAACTTTTCGGCCACGAGAAGGGTTCCTTCACGGGGGCCATCCAAGCTAAGAAAGGTTATTTTGAACTCGCTCATAGAGGAACTTTATTTCTCGATGAGATTGGCGATATGTCATTATCTGCTCAAGCAAAAATATTACGCGCCATTCAAAGCGGCGAGATCCAAGCTGTTGGATCCGCCAACATTCGAAAAGTGGATGTACGTCTCGTCGCTGCGACTCACAAAGATCTGAAAAAAGCGGTCGAAAGTGGCGAGTTCCGTGAAGATCTCTACTTTCGAATCAACGTCGTTCCCATTCACCTATGTCCATTACGAGAACGTCGCGAAGACATTCGCCTTTTAGCGCAAAAACTGATTTTAGATATCGCAGATGAAGGCGGATATGCTCAACGAGTTTTTTCCGTAGAAGCGTTGGAGGTTTTATCGCAGTGGTCTTGGCCGGGAAATATCCGCGAGCTGCGGAATTTTTTAGAGAGACTTTTAATCATGGGAGGAGCTTTAATTCTTCCCGAAGATCTCACAATGAATCCCTCACTAACTCCAGCATCACTTTCTAAATCATCAACAGAGAGCTTCACCTCGAAAAACTCTTCTCTAAAGATTTTTCGCGATGAGGTAGAGCGCGGTTATATTGTAAAGACTCTCAAAGAGGTCAGAGGAAATATCAGTAAAGCGGCTGAGTTATTGGAAATCGAAAGAACTTATCTTCATCGCCGCTTAGGACATTTTAAAATTGAAAAAAAAGAGTACTTGTAACCATCGCGCACCCTAGTGTTTCTTCTTAGAAAGATAATAATCCCAAGTGCCATCGTAGGTCACAAGATTGCTCTTATCCAATTCAAAAACACGAGTGGTAATCTCACGTAAGAAATGTCTATCATGGCTTACGATCATGACAGTCCCTGGGAAGGTCTTGATGGCCTCGAGTAAAACTTCGCGCGAGACGATATCCAAGTGATTCGTCGGCTCATCCAGCACCAAAAAATTCACTGGCTTTGCCAAAATAGTCGCAAGCACCACGCGGCTTTTTTCGCCACCAGACAAGACTGAAATCTTTTTATCAGCTTCTTCGCCGCTGAATTTGAAAGCGCCCAAAAGATTTCTGACAAAGCCAACAGTAGAATTCGGTATACGCGAATGCACTTCTTCAATGATGGTCGCATTGGGATCCAAAACATCCAAAGAGTTCTGACTGAAATACCCCATGGAAATAGAGGCACCCAAATTGCAAACTCCACTGGTGAGGTCTGTTTGCCCCGTAATGATCTTCAGCAACGTCGACTTACCGGCACCATTCACACCGACAACCGCAACACGGTCCAAACGTTTCACTAACGCGCTGGCATTAGAGAAAACCATTTTCTCTTTGCCATCGTCGCGCTTATAAATCTTCGTCAAGTTTTCAAACTTCACGACTTCATCGCCACCGCGAGGAGGCTCGGCCCACTCAAACTTTATGGCTTTTTCTTCGGTCGGAATTTCGATGCGATCGATTTTCTCTAGTTTTTTTACACGCGACTGCACTTGCGCTGCATGCGAAGCACGAGCCGCAAAGCGCGCAATAAATTCTTCTTCTTTTGCCAGCATGTCTTCTTGGCGTTTCGCTGCCGCGATCAATTGCTCAAGACGAATCGCTTTTTCTTTTTCATAGAAATCATAATTGCCACCGTAGGTCGTGATGGTTTTATTTGCAACTTCCACGACTTTGCTGACAAGACGATTCATGAAATCGCGATCATGGCTTGTCATCATTAGTGCGCCCTTGAAGTTCGTCAGCCACTCTTCAAGCCAAATGATCGACTCCATATCCAAGTGGTTCGTCGGCTCATCCATCAGCAAAACATCGGGATTCAATGCAAGAATTTTTGCCAAAGCAATACGCATTTTCCAACCACCGCTGAAGCTTTCCGTCTGGCGATGATAATCATCAGGACCGATGCCCAAACCGGTCAAAATTTCAGCAGCGCGCGTATCGAGATCATAACCGCCAAGGCGTTCATACTCAGCTTGAACTTCACCATAATTTTCCAAAAGTTTCGCCATCGCATCGTCATCGATCGGATTCACTGCTGAATCTTCGAGCTGTTGCTCATAGGCTTTTAGTTTTGCCCCCAGCTCAGGAAGCTTGCCTGCCGCGGACTTCACCTCTTCGAGGGCGGTACGACCGCGCATGTCTTCGATGTTCTGTGAAAAGTAACCCACCACGGTTCTGTCGGACTTGGAGACCAAGCCTTCGTAACCTTCGTCCCCTGTAATCACACGGAAAATGGTGGTTTTACCGGCCCCATTGGGACCGACAAGACCGATTTTCTCTCCATCATTGATCTGGAAAGAGGCATTTTTATAGAGGATTTTACTACCGTATTGTTTAGTGATGTTCGAGAGATGGATCATGGGAGACAAGATAAGGGTTTTCAGGTATATAAGCAAGACACTGGCTGAATAAAATACAGCTTTCATTATTTTAAGGCGGAGCGCCTGAAAATAGTCTAAATTACCGTTTTCTTTTCGAAAGGTCCCCATGCAATCCGAGTCCCCTTCTGACATCTCCACTACTCCTATGCCTTCTCCTTCGTCTTTTGAAGCCTTTGGCCTGAGCGAAGAGCTCTTGAAGGCCATGAACGAAATGGGCTTTACTTCCGCGACTCCGATTCAGGAACAAGCGATTCCAATGCTCTTGGGTGAAGCTCAAGATATGATTGGCCTCGCTTCGACAGGGACTGGTAAAACAGCGGCATTCGGGATTCCTTTGATTGAAAAAATCGATGCTCGCTCTAAGACAACTCAGGGCCTCGTTTTGAGCCCGACTCGCGAGTTGGCTCTTCAAGTTGCAGATCAATTGCAAAAATTGGGTAAGTATAAAGGCGTTCGCGTTGTTACTATTTACGGTGGATCGAGCTATCGCACACAAATGGAAGGCGTTAAAAAAGGCGCTCACATTGTCGTGGCTACGCCGGGTCGCCTGGTTGATTTCTTAGAACAAAAAATTGTTCAGCTGACCAACGTACAAACTCTCGTTTTGGACGAAGCTGATGAAATGATCAGCATGGGTTTCAAAGATGACCTCGAGTTCATCCTCAAACACACGCACGACGAAAATGCAGCGGCTTCAGGCCGTGCAGCTTGCAAAACTTGGTTGTTCTCCGCAACCATGAGCCGCGATATCCGTCGTGTGGCTGATGCTTATCTTGAAAAGCCTGAGATGATTGAGATCGCGAAATCCCAAGGCATGTCGGACCTTGTGAAGCAGCTCTACTACACAGTGAAAGATGAACACAAAAACGAAGTGATCAGCCGTCTTCTCCAAATGTACGATGATTTTCATGGCATTATCTTCTGTCAAACCAAAATGGAAGTTATTGAGCTTGAAGACAAGCTGCAAAAACGTGGCTTCGCAGTCGCCTCTTTGCACGGCGATAAGCAACAACGTGAGCGTGAAATCACTCTTAAAAAATTCCGTACCGGCGAAACAAAAGTTCTCGTTGCAACCGACGTGGCAGCACGCGGTTTGGACGTGAAAGACCTCACTCACGTGATCAACCACTCTCTTCCTTGGGATGTAGAATCTTATGTTCACCGTATCGGTCGTACCGGCCGTAACGGGAAGGAAGGGATTGCGATCAGCTTGATCAATCCTCGCCAAGTGAGCTCTCTTCGCCGTTTGCAAAACGTAACGAAGAAGACTTTGGAAAAAGGCAAGATCCCGACTGCTGACGAAGTAGCACTGACTCGTCTGCAAAAGTTTATGTCTCAACTGACGGTGGTACCGACAGAAGGACGCAAGTATCAGCTCGCTTTGGAAATGTTCAAAGAGCTTGTACAAAAAGATGAATCTGGCTTGTTGAACTTGGCTTCTCCGGAATTACTGGCTCGTGTGATCACGGCTTTGCACCCGGAAATTTTGGCTGAAAAAGATTATGATCTCGACTTCATGAAGGGTGGCTTGGATCAACGCCGCGACCGTCGTGATCGCGACGACCGTGGCGGCCGCACATTGAGCGGTGGTCATCGCAATGAATCTCGTGGCGGAGGCTATTCTTCGCGCCGCGATCGCAATGACCGTGACGAACGTCCGCGCACGAGCGGCTTTGCTCGCAAAGAAGAACGCTCCGAGCGCCCAGAACGCAAAGAGGGCTTTGCTCCTCGTAGCAGCGACCGCAAAGAAAACTTCGCCCCACGTCGTGACCGCGCGGGCTTTGATGACAACTATCCACGTCGTGACCGCGGCCCTCGCTTCGATGGCTTCGACTTCGGCGACAGCAGTGTCTCCAGCGGCGAGCGCAAACCGAAAAAATCTTTCGGCAGTGATGACCGTGGCGAGCGCAAAGAGCGCGGCGCTAGCGACCGCCCACGCCGTGCCGATCATCCGGGCGTGAAGCGCCACAAGTCTGGTGGCTTCAAACGTCGCCCTGCCATGCAGGACTAAGTTCTATCCGGCGATCTTACGATCCAGTGACCATCGTCCTCCGCCTCTCATCATGAGGGCGATGGTAATCGCGAGCACGAGTATGTGATACTCGAAACCTTCACCAGCCTGCTTGCCACTCCAGTTCATAAAAATGCCGTTCGGGAGATGCACCATCATAACCGCGACCAACATCACACAGGTGATGCCGAAGGCGGCGATTCTCGTCAGCAATCCCAAGATCAGCCCCAGTGAGCCCAGGAACTCCGCCATGATCGCAAGAAAGGCAAACAGCGTCGGCACTCCCATGCTCTCGAACATTCCCATGGTACCGGAAAAGCCACCACCGCCGAACCAGCCGAGAACTTTTTGCGCTCCGTGGGGTAAAAACACGATCCCCAACATCACTCGCAAAATGAAAAAAACAACGTCGCCATTGGTGTGCATGATTTTTTTGAGCCATTTCATTCTCCACCTCTAATGTTGAGTGGCGGCGAGGCCGTCGCTGCCCGTTTGATGTTGTGAAGGACGGGCGCCGCCTTCGCGGGATTTAAACATCGCCTCCGCATAGTAGAGTCCTTGCCCATAAGCGCCCACATGATGAACCGCGATCTCGCGCACGAGGCCTGCAGTCTCTTTGCGAGCCCAGTCCCGTTGCCACTCGGCCATAATCTGCACCCACGTCAGAGGCGCGGCACCGGCTTGAACCATACGATCACAACCTAAATGATGAGCCTCCACACTTTCTCCTCCGGAGGCATCGGCCACAAAGCCCACATCAAAACCTTCTTCCAGCGCATGGAGAACCGGAAATAACAAACAAATCTCCGTCCACAATCCCGCCATGATAATACGCGACCGTCCCGTCGCTTTAATCGCATCGACAAAATTCTGATCTTCCCACGCATTCATGGTGGTGCGATCAATCGCCGTGTGATCTGGAAAGACCTCTTGCAATTCACTGAACACTGGTCCGGCAAAGTTCTTAGAACCAATAGTGCTGAGGACTGTTGGCACATTGAAAGCCTTCGCGGCTTTTGCGAGTCCAACGACGTTGTTAATCACCGTCTGGCGATCGTGGGACTGAACGGCAAAGAGCATTTGCGGCTGATAATCAATGAGGGCTAAACAACACTCCTCGGGAGCAAACAAGCTGTCCATCGGAAATCTCCTTTTAATGAGCTTTGTCTTATTCCGCGGCAAGATTTTGAGGGAGGCAACGCAGTGAGTGTGCAAAAATTGGATTTTTTATTCATATTTCTTGCAATATAGGGTACCCCCCTATATTATCCAAGGAAGGAGGACTCTGCCATGGCACATACTCTGAAGGACAAAGACCGTCTCATTGGCCGTATTAATCGTCTCCAAGGACAATTGAAATCGGCCACCAATGCCCTGGAGAATGAGGACGACTGTTATAAAATTATGCTGACCCTCGCCTCCTGCAGGGGCGCTCTGAATGGCTTGATGTCTGACATTATGGAAGAGCATATCCGTGAACACATTGGCACGGCGAAAAATAGCAAAGAGGCCGCGCAAGCCAGCGAAGAGGCCATTGAAATTCTCAGAAGTTTTTGGAAGTAGAGGTTCCCATGTCCGACAATCACTCCCATAGTCATTCACATTCCCACGGTCATGGCCATAGCCACGGCCACAGTCACGCGGCCCCCAAAACTTTCGATCGCGCTTTTGCGATTGGCATTTCCCTCAATTTGATTTTTGTTATTGTCGAAGCCACTTACGGTTTTATTGCAAACTCTCTCGCGCTGGTGGCGGATGCGGGTCACAACCTCAGTGACGTTGTCGGCTTGGTGCTCGCGTGGGCTGCGGTTTGGCTCTCACGAAAAAAACCGAGCATTCGCTATACCTACGGTCTGCGCCGCTCTTCAATTTTGTCTGCACTGCTGAATGCCGTGCTTTTACTGATTGCGGTTGGCGGAATCACTTGGGAAGCCCTTCGCCGTTTCTGGAGTCCAACGGAAATTCAAACCGGCACTGTGATGGCGGTTGCTTGCGTGGGAATTCTCATCAATGGCTTTACCGCCTTCCTTTTCATGTCGGGTCGTAAAGACGACATCAATATTCGGGGTGCTTACTTGCACATGGCCGCGGATGCTTTGGTTTCGGTCGGAGTTGTGATTGCTGGCTTTATCATTCAGAAAACCGAGTGGATGTGGATTGACCCTGCGATCAGTATTGCGATCGCACTGATCATCACGCTGGGCACATGGGGCCTCCTCAAAGAATCCCTTAATATGGCGATGGATGCTGTTCCGAATGGCATTCACCTTCCCGATGTCCGTCAATACCTTGCTCAACATACAGGGGTGCTAGAGGTTCATGATCTGCACATTTGGGCAATGAGCACGACAGAAAATGCTCTCACCGTTCACTTGGTGATGGATAAGCAACATCACACCGATGCCTTCTTGGCGAAAGTCAGCAAGGAGCTCAAGGAAAACTTCAAGATCGACCACCCCACGATTCAAGTGGAGTCCGGAGATCTTGAGAATTTCAACTGCGCTCTCAAGCCGGAAGAAGTTGTCTAGATCGCAAAACTCTTAAGCGATGGGTTTTTTAATTTCGTCTAACTTCTAAGCAGGCGATTTTTCCTTCAGTCCTTTGGTCTAGTCGCCGAAAAGAAGGAGGCATGACACTCAATGGACGCAAACTACAATATTTCTTTTTAGGCTTCGGCTCCCTCGCGATGATCGTTCTCTTCGAGAATATGTCCTACGTGGACTATTCCCACCGCGAACTGCCGAAAGTGAACGAACAGGCAAGAATTCATCAAGCTCAAGAACTGCTGGGAGCAAAGAAGTATAAAAACAGCGTCGTTCAACGAGTCGAAGGCAAATACAATCTCCAGTATCATATATACAGTAAGGTGCACCGTTCGCTGCCGGCGAAGTATCAATCAAAGGCTGACGAAATCACCGCAGCCATTATCGAAGAAAGTGAAAAGCAGGGACTCGATCCTGTGTTTACTCTGGCGGTGATTCAAACTGAAAGTGGCTTTAATCCGAATGCCAAAGGCAAACTTGGTGATTCGGGCTTGATGCAAATCTTGCCCGAGACTGGAAAGTGGATCGCGGAAACCAGCGACATTCCATGGGAAGGCAAGAAAGCTCTCTTTGATCCCGTCTATAATATTAAAATCGGCACGGCGTACTTCGCGCACCTCCGTGAGGAATTCGATATGCCGAGCGATTACTTGCGCGCTTATAATGCCGGCCCGACAGCGGTACGCAAAGCTCAGGCCCGAAAGGTCGCTAGCAAGAATCCCCAAGCAAAACCTATGAACGGACATATTCTCAATAAAATCTACGCCCGGAAGGTCATGAAGAACTATGCGTTGCTGTATAAGTCCTTCAATCCACCGTCGGCAAGAAAACCAGCAAGTCGCGTGGCAGTGTCAAATAATTGATCAAGCTTGTCTTTATTTTTAAGTAGCTGCCACTTATCCACATTCAGATCCTATTCTTTGGCGCCAGGTCCAATCCGCTTGGCCCGGTCCTTGTAATATTGAAAAATCACGATGATCCAAAAAATTCTCTTTGGTTTTATGATGACTGCTGCATTGATTTCTCCCCTCTTCTCTCAGAGTCAGGAGAATCCCTCTATGGATAAAGCGATCAAAGAGATGGCAGAAGAGGCCTACAAGCCTCGCGGCGTCTTTCGCTTAAAGCACCATCGCCTGATGATTCGTGGTGAACGCATCGACGGTAAGATTCGCTTGGTGAAATCCAGTGAAATTCAGTTGCAAGAAAGCCTGCGCTTTAAAGAACTGCAACCGAGTGATCAGAATGGCTTTATCAATACTCGCAATATGGCCATTGCCGGCATTTCCACGGGAGGCATTCTTTACTTCCTCCCGGGGCAAAGTGTTTTCTTTTGGGAAACTGATGAAGGCAATCTGCCCGATGGTTCTTTCCGTGACGACGTGCTGATGAGCCCACTCATCGGCGGAATTCTGAATGGTGTTCTGACGAGCATGCAACGCGAGATCAAAAACAATAACTATGAAGTGATGGGTTCACAGAAAATGGGCCGCATCATGATGGTGGTGCTGAATCCAGCCAACACCATGGTTGAATTCGCCAATCGCTCCTTCCACAATAAAGTCTTTACCAGCGGCATCACGGAAATCGCCACAAGGTCCCCGCTGACTCCATACTACCCTGCTGGATATTTCGACCGACCGCCGAATTACATCGGCATCCAATTCCAACTGCGCTTCTAGACCCGAACTCCGCGCGCATACAGCTGCGCCAAAAAATTCACAAATTGCTCGCGATCTTCCGGCAGGCGATATCCGTCTTTCAAAAGATTCGTCGCTCTCTCTTGAATGGAGAAGTAGCCCCAAATGGATTCAATCATAATGGTCAAAAAAGAACGAACGTTAAGATCTTCACGGATGATTTTTTTGTCCTGCATATCCTGAAAGAACTGAGTCAAAGAATCGCCGAGAGGCTCCGTCACTTCCACGAAGCTTTCTTTCACGCCAGGGATCTGACCCATGCTTTGTTTTTGCAACACGATGGCAACTTCGGGCTCTTCAGCGCGAATATCGACGATCGTGCCGATTAAATCACGAAGAACCTCTTCGAGACTTTCGTGAGTGTGAACTTTCCCTTCGTAATTTTGCAAAACCGTGCGAATGCGCTCACTCACTCTTTGTGCGTAAGTTTGGAAGACCTCCAGATAGAGCCCTTCCTTGCCGCCGAAGTAATAACTAATGGCAGCGACGTTGACATTCGCATGATTACACAAATCGCGGGTGCTGACCGCATCAAATCCTTTTTCTGCAAACAGTTCCGCGGCAGCCCGCAAGAGCTTTTTCCTATTATCAGTGACCGCAGTCATAAGAACTCCTATTTTACAAAACCTTCTTCAGGTGTTGTGTGACGTTTAGAGATAAATCTGCTGCCAATGCGGCGGATCCAGTGTTTCAAGCGATCAATGTAGATGAACACCGAAGGCAATACAATCAATGTCAGCAATGTCGATGAAATCATACCACCGATGATCGCAACCCCCATGCCTGTACGCGCTTTTGAGGCTTCACTCAAACCAATCGCAATCGGCAAAGTACCGGCAATCAATGCGAAGCTCGTCATCAAGATCGGACGCAGTCGTGTTTTTCCTGCTTCGATCAGAGCTTCATTGCGGCTCATGTCTTTTTCTCGGATCATCTGCAGGGCATAATCGACGAGCAAGATACCATTCTTGCCCGCGACCCCAATCAGCATGAACAGACCTAAGATCGCAAAAATACTAATCGTCTCTTTCATGATGAAGAGACCCAAGAACGCGCCACTCAACGCCAGTGGCAGTGCAATCATGATTGTGATCGGAGTAATGAAGGACTCATACAGACTTGCGAGGATCAAGTAAATAAACAAGATCGCAAAGCCCAAAGCCAGGACCGTGGATGAAATCAAATCCTGCATGTTCTCCGCTTCACCAGCGAAGCTGTAACGGATACTTGAAGGCAATTGAATTTCGCCGCCAAGGCCGAGCATCTTGTTAATGTCATTGACGACTGTACTCAAACCCACACCAGGCGCAAGACCTGCTGTGATTTGGATGTAACGACCGCGATCTTGGCGTTCAATCGATGCAGGGCCTGATTTCAAATCGCCATTTGCCACGTCTTTCAAGCGAACCAGCTTGCGGTTGATGTTAGGAATGTAAACTTCCGAGAAAGTTTGTTTCAAATCGCGCTGATCTTCTTGCAGACGCACACGAACATCATACTCGCGGCCTTTTTCACGGAACTTCGCCGGAGTGAAACCTTCGACTTGCGCACGCAGCTCCGTTCCCATGGTTTTGGTGTTGATACCATAGCCTTTTGCTGCGCCTGATTTCAGATGCACTTGCAACTCCGGCTTGCCGGGACGGTAGTTCGAGTCCACATCTTTCAAACGCGGATCTTTTTTAAGCTTTTCGAAAATCTGCAAGCCATACTTTTCTAAGTCCTGCGGATCCGCGGAAATAATATTCAACATGATCGGCTGACCAGCCATACCACCCGTCGCATCGTATTTTTTCACAACCGGGTTCGCAAACTTGTAGTCTTTTAATTCATCGCGGAGCTTATCACGAAACACTTCCGTCGTCATACCACGCTCCTTACCGTTTTTCAGACGAACGTAGAAGCTGCCTTTATTGGCTTCACCGAAGACGCTTCCGATAGTCATCGTTGTGTAGGCCACTTGAGGATTCGAATGAATAATCTTGTCGATGGCAACACCGACTTTATTCATCCCATCGAGGCTCGTGCCTGGTTCCATTTCAAGGGTGATACTGATTTCACCGCTATCATCATCAGGAACAAAGCTGGCTGGAACTTTCGTCACGGAATAGATACTGACGAAGAAGACCAATACGGTCGCGACGATTGTAATAATCGGATGGCGCAAAGTCACTCTTAAGAGGGCTTCATACATTTTCTCAAGCCATGATTGGAAACGATCGAAACCTTTCATCAGACGGCCGATGGTCTTATCGTACAGAGATTCTTTGATTTTCTCTGCATGACTGCCATGCCCACCACCACCGAAGTAGGCTGCCATCATCGGAATGATTGTGAGGGCCACAAACAAGCTCACCGCCATGGCAAAGGCCACGGACAGACCGAAGGATTTTAAGAACTGACCGATGGTTCCCGACATCATCCCCACGGGAACGAAAACCGACACAACCACGAGAGTGATGGCGAAAACCGCCATCTGAATTTCTTCAGTCCCTTTTTCCGACGCCGTAAAGGCGTCCTCGCCTTTTTCCATGCGGCGGTAGATATTTTCAATAACCACGATGGCATCATCGATCAACAGACCGACCGCTAAGGTCAGAGCGAGCAATGTAATGATGTTAATCGAGAAGCCCGCAAGCTTCATCACGATGAAGGCACTGATCAAAGAAATCGGCAACGACAAGGCCGTAATCAACGTTGTGCGCGGCGAACCCAAGAAGAAGAACACTGTAATCACCGTCAGAATAATACCAATGATGATGGTTTCATAAACTTCAGAGACGTTGTTCTCGATTTTCACCGAAGCATTGGTCACCGTTTTCAGTTCGAGCTTCGGATTCATTTTTTTCAACTCAGGGGCCATGCGCTCCATTTGCTTCAAAACATCTTGCGCCACTTTTACGGTGTTTGAACCGGATTGACGATAGACCTGCAAGAAGAGGGCCTTGTCGCCGTTCACGAATGCACGGGATTTTTCATCTTCCAATGTGTCCTTCACGACGCCAAGATCCGCCACGCGCGTTGGCACTTCGTTCCCATAGAGGTTCACCAGAGTGTCAGAAATTTCCGGCACTGACTGGAACTCACCCAAACCGCGGAACACGAGCTCCTTCTCGCCCTGCGTGACTTTACCGCTCGGCACGTTTTCACCTGAGGCACCGATTTGGCTTGCCACTTGGCTTACGGAAATTTCACGACTGCGCAATTTACGGCGATCTAAAAGAACTTGAATCTCTCTCTTACGGCCACCGAGAATATCAATCGCACCGACGTTGCTGACTTGCTCAAGGCGTGGTTTTACAAACTGATCGGCAATATCAAAGAGTTCGGCGTCATTCATGCCAGGCCCCGCTAACGACACCATCAAGATCGGCGTATCCGACGGATCGAATTTCTTGATTACAGAATCTTCGGCTTCCGTCGGAAGTTTAGCCTTGGCGATATTCACTTTGTCGCGCACTTGCTGTTCCGCATATTTCGAATCGATATCACTGCGGAACTCGACGATCACTTGGCTGACGCCTTCCAAACTTTTGGAAGTCAGACGCTTGATTCCTGAGATTGTACTGACCTCTTCTTCGATCGGACGGCTGATCAAAGTTTCAACTTCGGCGGGACCGGCTCCGGGATAGATCGTTTGCACAGTCACCACCGGCACGCTCACATCCGGGAAGAGGTCGACGCTCATCGATTTGAAACTCGCCCATCCGACGACCACCATGGCGATGGTCACACAGGCAATGAAAATAGGTCTTTTGATGGAAGTACTAGCTAAGCTCATGACTATTTTCCTCCTTCAGAGGATGCAGCTTGGTAAAGTTTCAATTGGGCTTGAAGGCCCAAAATATTCGCCGCGGACTTCACTCGCGTGAGAGAGGCCGAGGTGTAATCTTGTTCAAAAAGCAAAACCTGATAAGTCGTCGTGCGGCCTTGGCGAAGACGAGCGCGTTCATTTTCTAGCTTGGATTTTTGCACTTCTTCAATACGGCCGATCAAGCGCAAGTTATCGCGGGCGTCGTTCAAATTGCGTGTCAGGTTCGCCCAATCTTGTTCTTGCGCATAGGTTGCGTATTGATAATTTAACTCCGCCGCCTTTTCGGTTTTCAAAGCACCGGTTTTCGCATCCGAAGTGGCGCCGACATTCAGAGGCATCTTAAATGAAAAACCCACGTACGCGGTATCCCGCTGAGATTGACCGGCATTTTTCATCGCTTCGTTGAGGGCCTCATCGCGACCGTTCAGTGCGTATGTTCCAGCAAGATCCAATGTCGGACGATTGCGTTCTTTCACCAGAGTCGACGAAGCCTTGGCCGCGTTCAGCTGTGCTTCGGTCGCTTTCACATCTAAACGATCTCCAGGACGTTGCACAGGGACGACAATGCCTTCCAAGGCTTTATAATCCACAGGTTGAAGGGCACTGACTGGAGAATAAGTTTCGGCATTGCGGAATTTATTAAAGGCGCGAAGGGCATCTTGCGCTTCATTTCTTGCTACTTGCAGTTCTAAGGTACGACTTTCCAACAAAGCCTGTGCTTGAATCACATCGGCTTTTTCACCGAGATTCATTTTCTGCTTTCGCGCAACGTAGTCGTAAATGTTTTGTGCCGCCTTCAGCGCTTGCTCTTGGATTTTCACAACGTCTTGCCATGCGGAAAGTCGCCAGTAAGCTGCCTCGGCGCCGACCAAAATATTGGTGGCCTGTGAACCATTACTAAAAGAATCCGCATAGTTTTGCTGACGAAGGATCTCTTCATTGGCTTGAGCCGTACGGCCGAAACCACCACCCCATACCGGCATGACCAACTCGAGCTTAGGACTTGCGTCCCAATACTCGCGCATCACGCCCGGACCGAAGTTGGCGCCGACAAAATCAGTCTTATTCGCTTCATAATACAAACGCGTCTGCAAACCGAAATTGAACTGCTGACTCACACCCAATCGATACATCTGACTTTCAAGTTTGTCGTACACCATCACCGGCGGGCTTGACGGCTTGCCATCATGGCCAACGCGGCCTTCGGCAAAAAGTTGCGGTGTAAAAATCAAATCGGCTTCGCGGGATTTCAAATAAGAACCCTCAGCCTGATTGCTGGTACCTTGATAGGCCGTACTCTGCCCCGTGACTTGGTCGAGATACTCCTGAAGGGTCAGCGCCGTAGCACTGGAGCCCAAACCCACGCTGAGCACAAGAGCCGCTAAGAGAGCTGTGGTGGTTTGTTTGGTGGTCATTTTCAAACTCCTGATTTAAGTAATCACTTACATACATATAATTACGGCATTTTAAATTAGTACTCAAGCGATTACTTCGTTGATATTTTTTAACAGCTATGTTAAATTCAACATATATAAGTACTTTCAATTGGTTAGAGGATTGTAATATGAATGAAACATCTCAAATCAAGACAGACAAAAATGCCACGAAAGACCAGGCCAAGGGCAAAAAGAGGGACCGATCGGCCTCAGAACGCAGCCTTTTAAAGGCCGCCGAGGAGGTCTTCTCAAAGCACGGCTTCAAGGGGGCCACCACGCGCATGATCGCCAAAAAAGCCGGCGTGAATGAGTCCCTGATTGGTCGTTACTTTGATGGCAAAATGGGCCTCCTTATTGCAATCATCGAGCGCTACGTCCTGGATGATGACATTCACACCAAACTCACCTACCCACCCCAGCCCACCCTCGAAGCCGAACTCTTAGGTTTCGCAAAATTTAAATACGATCTCGATTGTAAAAAGAATTTCGACTTTTTTAAAATTGTACTTTCACAAGCCATCGTCGATGCGAAGTTTTGCAAACGGATTCGGGAGACAATCCCGATGTTCTTCCAACCTCAGCTGGAGGAACGGCTCACGGAGCTGCAGAAGAATGGCAAGATTCAGAAGGATATTGAGATAAAGAATCTGATCAAGGGACTGGATATTTTCATGTTCGGGAATATTATCTCGCAGCGACTGATTGCGGGAGTGTCAGATGTGGAGTCGTTTAAGACGCTGGAGGAGTTTATTAAGCGCTATGCTCGGTGTTTGAGTACTGAGGCTTAGGTAAAGCTCTGGTCAATGAAGTCAGAGCTTTTTTCAATACGGACGGACATTGTTCGATTGAACTGAAAATTTTATGTGTAAAAGAAAAAGACAATAACACGGTAACCACCGAGAAAGATTCAAAGCCAACATCCCCTCATTAAGGCCCAGTCTATTCAGTTGTGAAAATATTGAGAATCAAGTAAATTGCATTCTTTTAATCGGAGGGACCCTTGCGCTGCTCATTAGTAAAAGCTTCTATCGTAGCTATATTTTGCATAGCAGCCATGGCCTGCAATTCACCAAGTTCAAGTTCTGGAGCGAATGATACCCCGGACACGAACAAGACTCCGAAACAAGATAAAGTGATTCAAGCAGGTCCCTCAGGCGAATCGGCTCCATATACCCCTCATCCACTAACCTTGTTCGACAAATTATATGATCAAGGTGCCTGCCATCGAGACGCTATAGGTGAAACAAATGGCAATCCGATTGCTCCGAAATTTTCCCTGGATTACTTTAAAGATCCGAGCAATCAAATCATGCAGGAGATTTCAGGGAAAATAATTGATATGGAGTCTAGGTGGAGGGTTGAAGTCTTTGTTTCTTTTCAGGGGCAAGATGATCTCCCCCCACTCTCTCAGCATAGAGAAAAGTTTTTTTCGGGTAAAAATGTCTATGTCGACCTTGATAAAAATACCGGAAGAGTTGTCGGTGACAGCTTTTACACCTTCTGTGTTGAGGATGGAGGACTTGGCGACGGATTTTGGGTAAAAAATGGGGATATTGATGCGAATAGCTTTTCATTTTCTGCTGTGCCGGATATTTGCCACAAGCCCTTTAGTTTCAACGGCCAAGTAGAAACCAAAGATTCTATTGGCCTCATCATTGTAAACAACGAACCTAAAACTGGTGGGTTCTCTGTGAGTGGCAACATGGAGCATGGGTACGATTTCAATAACGGTGGGTATATAGTTTCACGATTTTCTGGGAGCTTCTCATCTTGCCTGGCGGAACCCAAGCAAGATCCCGGAAAGTAGCGTCCTGATCTTGAGAAGGGTTCTTTTAAAGAGCCATAGATTTGCCCAGAAACAACCTCATTTGAATTTAAATATTCGTATTCTCGCTCACTGCTTCCGCTTTCGTTAGCGTCGCGGGTGTCTCGATGTATGTCTTCTCGATATCCTCACGCAATACTCTTGCGAGCTGTTCGGCGCCTTGACGAGAGACATCCAAAAATACTTTTTCATCGTGGCGGACTTTGTATTGCTCTTCGATCATGAGAAGGTCATGAGTGCGGAACCGATCGACGAGTGTGTTTGTGCGCTCTCTTGGGAAACCGAGCTCGAGTAGCAATGTTTTTGTCAACGTGAGGCTCGATTCAAAAGTTTCACGTTGAATAAACTCGACACCGATATCTTTGAGATCAAAGACATGCTGACGATTTCTCGCTCGCGCAAAAATTTTGATGTGCGGGAAGTTCTCCTTCACCACTCTCGCGATCGTCAGTGCGGTTTCCGTGTCGTCGACGGCGATAACGAAGTACTTTGCATTTTTTGCGCCTGCGGATTCTAGCAATTCCACTCTGGAGGCGTCGCCGAAGTAGACCTTTTGACTGAAACGGCGCAGGAGCTCGATCTGGGTTGAATCGTGATCGATTGCTGTGAATGGCACTTCTTGTGTGCGCAGAATACGGCCGAAGATTTGGCCGAAGCGGCCAAAGCCCGCGATGATCACCTGACTCTTATCGTCTTGGATTTGATCATACTCTGGTGTGGGCGCTTTCAATGCGCGCCATTCGTCCAATTTATCGTGAACCAAAATAAGGAACGGACTTAGAATCATCGACAACGTAACAATCAGAGTGAGCATATCCGAAGCCTCGTGAGATAAAACTCGTGCCCCCTCACCCACACCAAAGATCACAAACGCGAACTCCCCGCCTTGCACCAAGTAGACGGCGAGATTTCTGGAGGCATCGGCGTTCAATCGCATGATGCGACCCACAGCATAGACCAAAATACCTTTCACTGCCGCATAAGCCAGAACAAGTCCGAAAATTTTCACTGGGTCATCAATAAAGAGTTTCCAATTCACGGCCATGCCGACCGAAATGAAGAATAGACCCATGAGGAGCCCCTTGAAGGGCTCAAGATCTGCTTCGAGTTCGTGACGATATTCGGACTCCGAAAGCAAAACGCCGGAAATGAAGGCTCCTAACGCCATCGAAAGCCCCACCTCCAACATCACGAACGCGACACCCATGACAATTAATAAAGTCACACCGGTGAAAAGTTCACGGCTTCGTGCTGAAGCCACAAGTCGCAATAGAGGTCCCATCACAAAGCGACTCACCAAAACGAGACCAACAACCACGAGACCAGCCTCAAGCCAGTTGGCTTTAGGAACGGAATCGGTCATCACTCCTAAGGTTGGAATAATCGCGAGAGCCGGAATCGCCGCCACGTCTTGCATTAACAGGACTGCAAACGCGGAACGCCCGTACTGAGTATTGAGAACTTTTCGCTCCGTCAAAGTTTGCAAAGCAAACGCCGTCGATGAAAGGGCAAGGGAAAAACCGATCACAAAACTGGCCGAGTTGCTGAGGTCCCACAACTTACACAAAAGGAAAAATGCTACAGTACAAATCAGAATTTGCAAACCGCCAAACCCCAAGAGCGTTTTGCGTAGATTCCAAAGTCGCTTCGGCTGAAGCTCCAGACCAATGATGAATAACAGAAAAACCACGCCGAACTCGGAATAATGGCGAACATTCTCGGTATTCTGAATCCAGCCAAGAATCTGCGGACCGATCAAACTGCCAGCCGTCAAATATCCCAAGACTGTGCCGAGGCCAAGACGAAGAAAAAGAGGAACCAAGATTACAGCCGCGCCGAGGAAAACCAAGGCTTCTTGCAGGGGGGTATGAAGTGCCATGCCCCCCAAGATAGGACTTTTTAAAAAATCTTGAAAGCTTTTTCTTACTTATCCATCTTTTTAACCAGCTCCTCCATGGTTTTCATCTCCTTCACCACGGCATCTGGCAAATGAGTTCCGCTGCTCCCCGTAAAGGCAATGGTGACCAAATCTTGATATTGAGTGAGGCACTTTTTTGCAATGGGGTTTTTCGGAAATTCTAAGACACATTGCTTAAGATACAATTCGGGCAAGGAATAAAAGGCATTGTGACTGTAGTGAGACTCACAGAAAGACAGCCAGTACAAGATATCAGGCTTTAAGCGAGTTCCCGGGTACTTGTTCAGATAATCATATAATACACTGGAGACTTTTAAATAGTTTAGTTCTTTTGCAGGCAAAGCAAAACTGAATTTGCCAGCCAGCTCTTCTTGCAAAGAACTTTCCACATATTTGCGAAGATCATTTTCTTGAGCTTCGGAAAATGCTGGATAAGCTTCGCTCTTCATTTTCTCAGCTGCGGACCGGAAGTCCTTGATCTTATTCTGCAATGACAACGGCAACTGCTTGTTCTCAAGATCTTTACTCAAAGCGCTTATTAAGCCCGGAAAATTTCTGTCCACACGCACATAATAAAACAGCTGTCTAAAAATCACTTTGTCCGCATCGACGGAAGTCAGCTGATTTTTGGGATAGCCTTTGATGGCCGCTTCATAAGATTTCATAGCCTCTTTGAAATTGCGGATAACAAATAAGAACTCCCCCTCTTCAAAATCGTTTGTCAAAATATGCCCTTTATTGAGATCCGTAAACACCGTAGAAACAGCTGGCAACTGAGTATGGCAATTCATGCACACACCCAATGTCGACTTTAGCATCCACAAAGAGTAGGCCTTATTGCCATTGTTATAAACGGCTTCGGCTTCCTTAAGCTGTTGGTTCAATATATTGCTAGAAACCACAAAACCCGTCCGCTGGATCATTTTCTCGTGATTGATCTTTTGACTGAGCTCAATCATTTTCTTCAGCGAAGAATCAACGACCTCATGATTTTTGGGATCCGTATATTTATCTTCAGAGGCGATATAGGGCTTGAGTTTAAAGAGTTCCACCAACATCTGATCCATGAATGGCTTTACATCAGCAAAAGCCGCAAAAGCGCCACCAAGCATAACGAATGCTAATAAAAGTCTTAATTTCACAAAGCCCCCTCTTATTTTTATAATTTCTAAAATGTTTGCATTTTCAGACAACTAACTCAATCGTGTCTGACAAAGATCACTCAGCGCCCGACAGACATCCGTCGTTGTGAAGATTCCTACAAGATGGCCGTTGTCGACAATCAAAGCGCTGCCGACTTTTCTTTCGGCCAATTCAGCGCTGACATCACTGATGGAAGCTGATGGTTTGGTAATATAAGGAATGTCTTCATAGATATCTTTGACTTTGGCCGTATGGGCATTAAACCCGGATAATGACATTGCGTATTTGACATCGCGGTCGCTGATGATGCCATACTTGCTTCCCTCAACCACCACCACCGGAAGGTGACGAATGCCATGTTTTTTCATGACATTGGCAGCTTCTTCGATAGTAGCTTCAGAGTTGATCGCATAAGGCGTTGTCGTCATATATTTTTGAATTTGCGGAATCGTTTTCATAAGACCTCCTTGAGGACATAGATAAGCTCTTCATCTCCTAAAGCGAGATGTAAGAGGATTTGTTGTGGTTGAATATCAATGCGTGTGACTGTTTCACGGCCGAGTTGCATATCGGGATCTTGCAGGCACTCGCGGTTGTTGAGTGGGTTGACTGCAAAAACCTTTTCCAAAAGCCGTCCGTCACTAACCTTGTAGTTGGCGAATCGTTCACAGAAGCCGGGCTCGTTGAGTCGGCTCCAATACAAACGTTCCGTTCCGTTTTCATAGAAACTCCAACGCAGATTTAGATTCGGATTTAAGGGAGGGACTTCTGCGCCTCGATAAATCATCGACGTCATTGTCCATTCGCCATGAAGGGGACTTTCCGTGTCTGCATACACACTGCAGGCGAGAGCAGTAGCAAGAAGCACGAAGAGAATTTTCTTCATAAAGTCTTGGCCTCTATTGGATCGTCATCGTTTTTAGTAAGTAGGTACCATCTCCGTTGAGGAATTTTAAAGTATGTTCACCCTTCACAAGTTTTCCGAGCGGAATCTCTTTTGTGAATGGTACCAGAACCATAATGCACATTCCCTGACTGACTGTCGCATAAGCCTGAACCTCATGGTTAAAATCATCGCTGTGATGGACCGTCGCGCCTTTCCAACGATAACATCCGTTCGGGAAAAGGCCGCTGGCGACGACCAAGATATCACTGTTAGCTACGAGGCCCCCAGGAATGTAAACTTCGTTCACACCAATCGCTATATCTTTTGTCTGTGGGGTTGTTGTGGGTGCAGCGAGTGCGGTCGCTCCAGAAAAAATAATAGCTGTTGTCAAAAATGTGGTTCTAAAAAGTTGTAACATGGTTCCTCCCCAAGTTGATGTTTCATGCGTTGTATTCCTAACGACGCGAATGACATCCTACTGAGCAAGGACAGTGCCAACCGGAATTGACGGTAAACGACTACGAATTCTTAAAAAGGAGACAAATCATCTCAACTCCAGCGAGCCTCACGAGACGATTTGGCTCAATTCGATGAATGATCTAAAGGAAGCTTCTTTGGAATTCGAATGATAAAACGTGTGTTCTCAGATTTTGAATCATAACTGAGGGCCCCACCGTTCTGACGCAAGATTCCTTGGGAAATACTCAACCCAAGTCCTGTCCCATATTGAACACTCTTCGTCGAGAAAAAAGGATTGAACATCTTCTTCTGTGTTTCAGGAGAAATTCCAGACCCACTATCTGTCACGCTAATTTCTATTTCTTTAGGATGTTCCAAGACATCGATTTGCACCCATTTCACTTTGAGACCTTGAATGGCATCAAAGGAGTTGTTCAAAAGATTCACAAGAACCTGCACGATCTGATGACTGCGGCATTCGACCGTGAGCTTTTCCTCAATTACGGGCTTGCGCAGTGGAATCCCATGATTTTGAAAACGATACTGGCATAAATCTAAAGCATCTTGAACTAGACTCTGAACGTAAACCTTCGATGCAGGCTCGGACTCTTGAGTATGATGGGCCATTGTCTTCATACTGCGAATGATCTTCGCAATACGCTGGCCTGTTATTTCAATATGGTCAGCGGCCTTCATGAGTTCTGGGATATCTAATGGCTCCTCTTGAAGCATCGATTTAAGCATTTCGGCTCTACCTAAAATCGCGCCGAGAGGATTATTAATTTCATGAGTAATTGCGGCGGCCATCTCACCGATGGCAGACAGCCTTGAGGCTGCCAGCAATTTCTCTTGTTGATCCATGATAATTTGCTGAGCGTTTTTCAATTCGGTAATTTCATAACGAATCGAGAGGTATTGATTAATTTTATGATCCTCATCAAAAAAGGGAACGATGGTCGTATAGACCCAATAGAGATCCCCATTTTTCTTACGGTTACAAACCTCGCCGCGCCAAACCAGGCCTTGGGAAATAGTCCGCCATAAATCTACAAAAAAGCTCTTAGGATGATGGCCGGAATTGACAATTTTATGTGTTTTACCGAGAAGCTCTTCGCGATCATATCCGGAGACTTCACAGAATTTATCATTTACATAGGTAATAGTACCGTGAGAATCCGTCGCAGCCACAATAGCCGCCTGATCCAAGGCATATTTTTGATCCTCGAGTTTTCTAATCAGTGACTGTGTTAAAATAAGACTTCCCACCCTTTCGAGACAAAATGACCCAATTCTTAGTATCTCAAACCCCTTTCTTTGAATTGGTCAAGTCCTGTGTTAGATCTGATAATAGATATTAAAAAGGATGGTACCTTGGCTAACGAAAATTTTGGTTCGATTGTTGTCGTCGATGACGACCCAGAAATGCTGTCCATGGTCCATGACCATTTAAAGCGAACTGGATACCAAGTCCGCGCTTTCAATAGCAGCAGCGAGGCGATTAAGTATCTTTCTTCCGGCGGCCTTGACGCTCTTGGTACTGAGCTCTTATTGACAGATCTGCGTATGCCCGAGCTCGATGGCCTCGATCTGCTTCAACAAGTTCGCCGTTTACCAAATCAGTTTCCAGTTATTATTATGACGGCCTTTGCGACAGTGGACACGGCGGTGGAAGGGCTCCGTCGCGGAGCCTTTGACTATATTACGAAGCCCTTTAAACTCAACGAACTTTCTCTCACAGTGGAAAGAGCCCTTAACTTCTATCGCCTGAAAGTTCAGAATCAGGCACTGAGTGCGGAAGTTCGCAAGTCGTGGGGATTTCAAGACATCATCGGCAAAAGTGCCGCGATGAAAAGTATTTTTGATCTGATCGAACGGGTCTGTTCGGCGACGTCCAACGTCCTGATCACTGGCGAAAGCGGCTCTGGAAAAGAAGTTGTCGCTCGTGCCATTCATCACCGCAGTCCTCGCTCGCAAAAACCTTTTATCGCCATCAATTGCACGGCCATTCCCGAAGACCTTTTGGAATCTGAATTATTCGGGCACATCAAGGGCAGCTTCACAGGTGCCACCGGAGATAAAAAAGGACTTTTTGAAGAAGCCGACGGTGGGACTATTTTTCTTGATGAAATAGGTGACATGAATATCAGCTTGCAGTCCAAACTTTTACGGGTTTTACAAGAACGAGTCATCAAACCTGTGGGGAGTACACAAACGAAACCCATCGATGTTCGCGTGATTGCAGCCACTCATAAAGATCTGAAGAAGGCGATCTTTAATGGAACTTTCCGCGAAGATCTTTATTACCGCTTGGCAGTCATTCCGATTGTTGTTCCACCTCTTCGCCATCGCAGTGAAGATATTCCTCTTCTAGCTCATCATTTCTTACGCAAGTATTCCGCATTGAATAATGGCAAAGCCGTGGGCTTCACCCAAGAAGCACTGCAAAAGCTCATGAGCATGGCGTGGCCCGGTAACGTGCGTGAACTTGAGAACATGGTCGAGAGACTCGTGGTGCTGACCAGAACTCCGCAAATTGACGTTCATGATATTCCAGATATAGAACAAACATCTTCTGAACATTTCTTTGGCCAGACGACCGCAGATTCACCGACTCTAGAAGAACTCGAGAAACGCTATATTCATCTCATCTTGGAGAAAACCGGAGGCAAAAAAGAGAAAGCGGCGCAGATCCTTGGGATCAACCGCCGCACACTTTATCGCAAAGAGCGCGAGTACGGTTTTACCATCGAAGAATCTACGGAACCCGGAGACGATGAATAGAGGCTCGTTTCGAGTCATTTTGACAAGAAGATGGGACAAGAAGTCCCATTTTTTATTTTATCTTCGATATACTAGTGGCGCCGATCTTGCAGATGTATGATTAAAACAGGAGTCATCATGCAAGCAGCCCTAAAAAAAATAATGACAAAAAATCTGGTCGTCATTCATGAGGGCTCGTCTCTAAAGCAGGCCCGTGATGTGATGGAAGAGAAACGCTTTCGCCACCTTCCCGTCGTAAATGAAGCCAACGAAATCACCGGAATTTTAGTACAAAATCCCCTTCTCGATTTAAAATATTTAGACGGTCTTCCCGTAGAAGAAGTCATGTCCAGAAAAATATATTTCATCGACAAACACGCACCACTGAGACATGCCATTTTCAAAATTATTGAAAAGAAGACTTCATTTCTGCTCGTTGTCGATCAAGACCAGCAAGTTCTAGGAATTATCACGACTGAGGACTTGATATGGTATTTGAGCACCTTACTCGAAGATGCCAAAGGAAAACGTTTTCTTTACTCAAGTCTTTTCGATCTACAAACCATCGGTGAGGTCGCCCAGCAAATGGCCAACGCCGGAATTTAGCGTTGGTTTTTAAAATCAGCCCAAAGCCGATCGCGATCCTCAGGGTGAGCAATGGCAATCAATGCTCGCGCTCTCTCGTAGATGGTTTTTCCGTAGAGATCTGCAATGCCATATTCCGTAACGATAAACTGAACATGGGCTCGCGTCGTCACCACCCCGGCTCCCGGTTTTAACTCGGCAACGAGACGCGATTGTCCTTGTTTCGTTCGTGAAGGCAAGGCGATGATGGGCCTTCCGCCGAGCGAGAGAGCGGCTCCTCTCATAAAGTCCATTTGTCCCCCCACTCCGGAAATGATTTTTCGGCCGATCGAATCGGCACAAACCTGACCCGTAAGGTCCACTTCTACTGCAGAATTTATCGCAACCACTTTTTTATTTCTGCAAATGACATTGGGATTATTAATATAGTCCGCTGGCAATTGAATCACCGACGGATTGTCGTCGATAAAATCGTAAACAGCTTTTGAACCCATGACAAATGTTGAAACCGTTTTTCCAGGGTGAACTGATTTTTCAGAATTGGTTACAGCGCCCGCTTTTAACAAGTCCAGAACACCGTCGGACCACATTTCACTATGGATACCAAGATTTTTATGATGATGTAACTGAGCCAAAACTGCATCTGGAATCGTCCCTATTCCAACCTGCAAGCACGAACCATCTTCGATCAAACCCGCCACATGACGACCGATCGTCTGATCGACCTCTGTCAATAGATGCGGCTTGGACTCTGGCAAGGCTTCATCGACTTCAACATAGGCATCCAACTCCTGGATGTGAATGAAACCATCACCATGAACTCGTGGCATCCGGCGGTTAATCTGCGCAATCAAAATATCCGCGGCTTCAACGGCCGCCTTTGCAACATCCACACTCGTACCTAAAGTACAAAATCCATGTTCATCCGGAGGTGACAAATGCAGCAAGGCCACATGAATAGGCCGTCGGCGGGAGCGAAACAACGAAGGTATTTCCGATAGAAAACATGGCAAATAGTCGACCCGCTCGCCATCGACAAGGGAACGCATATTAGCACCGACAAACAAGTTCGCGACCCGAAAACTCTTTTTCAAAGATTCACCTGTGCATGCATAGGCTCCTTCGGTGTGCAAATGAATAAGCTCAACATCCGTGAGCCGATGAGCCTCTTCCGCCAAGGCCTTCAGTAAAACATTTGGAGTCGCCGCAGCTCCGTGAACGAAAACACGATGTTGCGACTGAATTAAGCGGAGAGCTTCGTGAGGGGAAACGCATTTCATATTTGAATCTCACTAGGGTGTAATTGCTACTTTAAGAACGCCATCACGCTGATTCGCAAAAAGGTCGTAGGCTTTTTCGATATCATCAAGTTTAAACCGGTGAGTTACGAGCGGCTTCATATCCACAAAACCCGAGGCAACAACATTCATAAGCCGACGCATGCGCTCCTTCCCGCCGGGACAAAGTGTCGTCACGACTTTGTGATCACCGAGCCCCGCCGCAAAAGCATCCAAAGGCAAAGTCAGCTTTCCGGAATAGACTCCAAGGCTCGAAAGGATTCCGCCCGGTTTTAAAACACGCAGACAAGACTCAAATGTTTGCTGAGTGCCGAGAGCTTCAATCGCCACATCCACTCCGCGGCCGTGAGTGATGTCCATAATAATCTTCAAAGGATCTTCGTTTTTATAATTAATAGTATGAGTCGCGCCCATTTTTTTCGACATCTCCAGACGCTGGCTGACTCCATCAATTCCGATGATGGTCGTTGCCCCTTGGAGTTTCGCTCCCGCAGTGGCGCACAATCCAATAGGACCTTGAGCGAAGACCACAACGGTGTCGCCAATGCGAATGTGTCCGCTTTCAGCGCCACCAAATCCCGTGCTCATAATATCTGGACACATCAATACCTGTTCATCCGTTAACTTCTCAGGCACGACGGTTAAGTTCGCCATCGCATTGGGGACGAGGACGTATTCTGCCTGACAGCCATCAATAGTATTACCGAACTTCCAACCGCCAATAGCGTGCCCACCGCATTGTGCTTGGTGCCCGTCCAAACACGGATGACATTGACCGCAGGGAGTAATAGCACCGACAATGACTCGTTCACCAATTTGGTATCCGCTCACCGCACTGCCAAGTGCCGCAATCACACCTACAGGCTCGTGGCCAATGGTCAGACCAGGTTTTACAGGATATTCGCCTTTGAGAATGTGTACGTCCGTCCCACAAATAGTTGTTGTCGTCACTCGGATGAGAGCATCCGTTGGCCCGACCTGGGGAATAGGTTTTTCTTGAATTTCGATTTTTCCAGGGCGTGTGAAGACCGCCGCTTTCATTGTTTTCATATTGACTCCTTGTCTATTTATTTCCCTAAGTGCGGACATAAAACTACCTATTCTTGTAACTACAGATTTGTTTGAGTCAACCTGTCCCGAGACTTTTTGTCTCATCTCATAATGAGCCCTCATAAGATCAATAGGACAAAATGTCTCGAGTCATAATGTCCCCTAACAGCGTTCAAATCATGAGAAACTCGTCGTGATGGAGTTTGCAGAGTAAATTGGTTTCAGTACTATGGAACACATTTCTTCGAGCAATAAAAATCTGGGGCTGAAGCCTTGCCTGTACTGCGAGAATCTCGTCTCTGTTAGTGCGCAGTTTTGTTGCTCAGCTTGTGAGGCCCTCTACAAACTCGAAGATAACGATAATAAGAGTATTCAGTCCGACCGCTTTTCTAAGCTTTTAGAAAAGCACCAAGCCCTGGCCCAAGTTCCCTTCACGGAACTTACTTTTTACGCAGAAGGCCTTCACTGCTCATCGTGCGTGCATCTTTTGGAAAAGCTCCCTCAGTTCAATGATGAGGTTCTCGAGGCGCGTGTGCATTTCGGTGAGTCCACAGTGCATGTGATTCTCAAATCCAACTCAAGTTCTGCTGCTTGGCCCGAAGTCGCGGCGATTATCGAAGAACTCGGATATCAACCCACTGCTCTCTTAGCGAGCCATGACCTACGTGAAAAACAAAAACAAGAAAACCGCCGCAGCTTGCAACGGCTCGGTGTGGCCGGAGCCTGCGCTGGAAACATGATGCTCTTCGTAGTTCCTGTCTATGGGGGCCTGGAAGGGTCTTTAGCGACGCTTTTCAATTGGATGAGTTTCGTCCTATTTTTACCGATTTTATTTTACTCGGCTCAGCCCTTCTATCAGGGAGCCTGGAACTTCTTAAAGTATCGCGTGATCAATGTGGACCTCCCGATCGCAATCGCAATGCTCTCAGGATTCACTCTTTCTACTTACAATCTGATCCGTGGAGAAGGCGCAGTCTACTTTGATTCTACCGCGAGTTTTTTGTTTCTCATTTTAGCAAGTCGCTACTTGCTAAAACGCGTTCAACAAAAATACCTCCATCAGGATGCCCTTCTTGAAGGGATCGAGGGCCGCCGAGACTTAGTTCCTGGAAGTGAAATTCAAATCCTTCAAGGGGAAAAAATTCCCGCTGATGGTGTTCTACTCAGCCCTCAAGCCGAAGTCGATATGAGTCTCTTTAATGGTGAATCTCTGCCAGAGCTGTTTCGTGAAGGCATGACTCTGTTTGCAGGAAGCCGGCTTTTAAGTCCGTCGGCGCGCCTGAAGGTCGAAAAGACCGCCCTTGAAACTCGCTGGGGAAAAATTCTGCAACAGCTGCGCGCGGACTCCGTCGAAAAAAGTCATTTTATTACCCTCTCTGATAAATTAGCGCAGGGGCTTATTGCCGGCGTCACTTTGCTGGCGGTTTTATTTTTCATTATTTATTCTCAAGTGGATTTCAATCAGGCCTTAGAGCGATCCCTTGCTTTGATTGTGATTGCCTGTCCGTGTGCTTTGGCCTTTGGTTCTCCTCTGGCTTATGGGCTCTCTCTGCGTAAAGCTCAGAAGCGCGGCATTCTCGTTCGTCATTCCGATATTTTTGAAAAACTAAAATCTATTACAAACGTCTATTTTGATAAAACCGGCACCTTGACCGAAGGAAATCTGAAGCTCTCATTTGTCGCTGGGGAGCTCACCGACGAAGATAAAAAAAAGATTCTTGCTCTTGAAAGCCAAAGCACTCATCCGGTAGCCTTTGCGCTCCGCAAAGCCTGGCAAAACTTTTCAGACTTGCCTATTCTCAACGGCACGCAGGAACATCTTGGCCAAGGCGTTTTTGGCCAATGCAATGGACGAGCCTACTCACTGACTCGCAGCTTAGAGCTCAACAGTTTGGACCATCTTGTCGTCGAGTTCTGTGTTGACGGATTTATTAAAGCACATCTGTTTTTTGAAGATCCACTACGTGAAGAAAGCAAAGAAGTCCTCGAAAAGTTGAATCACTTTAATTTGCATGTTCTCTCTGGTGACAAAAAACAACGTGTCGCAAAAGTCGCAAGCCTTTGCAAAATTCCAGAAGGCCAATGTTTTGCTGAAATGGCACCTGAGCAAAAACTGAATGTGATTAAAGCCTCATCACATTCCTGCATGATCGGTGATGGCGCAAACGATGCGCTGGCACTGAAGGCCGCAGACATCGGCATTGCTGTTAAAGGCAGTGTCGATTTAAGTTTGATGTCAGCGGATGTGTATTTCACTCGTGGTGGGTTGATGCCATTTTATGAGCTCTTACAAATTGCGGCCTCTGCCCGTAAAACCGTTCGCCGCAATCTTACGATTTCACTTGTCTATAATTTCATTGGCGGAACTCTCGCCATGAGTGGCTTTATCAGCCCCATGGTGGCAGCGATTCTTATGCCCATCAGCTCTGTCCTGATTATTATCTCTTCACTGCGGGGGACCCGATGAGCATTCTTGCATTGATGATCCCTATGGCTCTGATTCTTGGATTTGGTTTCACAGCGGCCTTTCTTTGGGCCTCTGCCAAGGGTCAGTTTGATGATGTTGAAACCCCTGCTCATAGAATTTTATTGGATGATCCACAGGAAAGGAAAGAACGTGAAAAACCCCGAACTCCATAACGAGACGATCCTCGAAAAAATTCTTTATGACGATGACATCGTCAAAAAGTTTTTACTCGCAACTTTGATCTGGGCCGGCGCTGCCTTCATCTTTGGCTTGCTCGCAGCTCTGCAGCTGGCTTGGTGGCCAATGAATATGAATTTGGAATGGGTGACCTTTGGCCGCTTGCGCCCACTGCATACCAATGCCGCGATCTTCGCCTTTGCGGGGAATGCGATCTTCGCCGGGATCTATCACTCTTCACAGCGACTCCTAAAAACGAGAATGTTTTCAGACGTCCTCAGCCGTCTGCACTTCTGGGGATGGCAGCTCATCATTATCTCCGCGGCAATTACTTTGCCGCTGGGATATTCTCAATCCAAAGAATACGCGGAGCTCGAATGGCCGATTGATATCGCCATCGCCGTGATCTGGGTTGTCTTTGCGGTGAACTTTTTCGGCACGATCGGCAAGCGTCGTGAAAGACATTTGTACGTCGCCATCTGGTTCTATATCGCGACAATTATCACAGTCGCCGTTCTGCACATTGTGAACTCCATTGAAATTCCTGTGAGCTTCTTGCAAAGCTATCCAGTCTATGCCGGAATCCAAGATGCCTTGGTTCAATGGTGGTATGGGCACAATGCCGTGGCGTTCTTTTTGACAACTCCGTTCTTGGGTTTGATGTACTACTACGTACCGAAGGCGGCGAATCGTCCTGTATACTCCTACCAATTATCAATCATCCACTTCTGGTCCTTGGTGTTTATCTATATCTGGGCGGGACCGCATCACTTGCTCTATACGTCTTTGCCGGAGTGGGCGCAAACTCTGGGAATGGTTTTCAGTTTGATGTTGTGGGCACCAAGCTGGGGCGGAATGATCAATGGTCTTCTGACTCTGCGTGGAGCTTGGCACTTGCTCCGAACCGATCCGATTATTAAATTCTTCGTCACTGCTTTGACCTTCTACGGTATGGCAACCTTCGAAGGACCTCTTCTGTCGATTAAATCCGTGAGTGCTCTTGGTCACTACACAGATTGGATTATCGGCCACGTTCATGCGGGCGCCCTGGGCTGGAACGGAATGCTCACCTTCGGGATGATGTACTATCTTGTTCCTCGTCTCTGGAAAACCAAACTCTATTCAGAAAAACTGGCAACCAATCATTTCTGGATCGCGACCTTGGGAATTCTTCTTTACTACATCTCCATGGTGACTGCCGGTATTACAGAAGGTTTGATGTGGCGAGCTCTGACTCCGGAAGGCCGCTTGGTCTATCCTGATTTCATCGAGACCGTGGTTCGTGTCGTGCCGCTCTACTGGGTGCGTGCGCTCGGCGGATTCTTGTTCATCATCGGTTTCTTCATGATGGCTTACAATCTCTACAAGACAATTAAAGCCGCACCCGCAGAGCAATCCGATACAGAAGCGAAAGTTCCTATACGCCACGCGGTGTTTGCACAGCCTGACACCAAAGAGGGCCACAGCAAGCTCGAAGGCATGGGGACTGTGTTTTCAGTGCTGGCTTTCCTTGCGATTGCTGTCGGCAGTATAATCGAAATCTATCCAACACTATCTTTGCATAAATATATTACGCCGACCAATCTGGTAGAGCCTTACACTCCGCTGGAGCTTGCCGGTCGCGATATTTATGTGAGCGAAGGTTGTTACACATGTCACTCGCAACAAATTCGCCCGATCGCCGCTGAAGTATTACGTTACGGAAAAGCTTCGACCATCGAAGAATCCATGTACGATCACCCATTCCAATGGGGATCGAAACGCATTGGACCGGATCTGGCTCGCGTCGGTAAAAAGTATCCGAACCTTTGGCACTTCCAGCACATGATCGATCCACGTGCGGTGACTCCGAAATCCATCATGCCGTCTTACAGCTGGATGGTCGAAAAGGACACGGACTTCATCACTCTCAGAAAGAAACTGTCGATTATGAAGTACATGGGCGTTCCATATGACGATGACACAGTCGCCAATGCGGATATCAAAGCACAGAAAGAAGCACTTGCGATCGCCGAGGACCTCAAAGCCAACGGCGTGAATATTGCGAAACTCGAGAAAAAACAAATTGTCGCGCTCATCGCTTACTTGCAGGCCTTAGGCCAAAAAGGAAAACAGCCATGAAACAAGACGGACTAGCTCTTTTTACAGATACGCACCTCACCGCTTTGGGTCTTATGATTTTCTTTGGGTTTTTTATTGGCGTCCTGATTTGGACGTCGCTCAAGGCCAACAAAGCGATCTACAAAAAAATGGAACAAGTTCCTCTGATTGACGACGGAGAAATCTCATGAGTGACGAAACCAAACATCCCATCAACGATCCGCTGACAGATCACGAATACGACGGTATTCAAGAGTACGACAACCCTTTGCCAACGTGGTGGTTGTGGACCTTCTTTTTGACAATCATATTCGCGTTTCTTTACTATATTCACTATGAATTCGGCGGCGGTCCGACGCTCCAACAAGAACTCGCAGTGGCGATGAAGAATCTTGAAACAGCGGCGGCCCAACATGCGCCAGCGGTCACTGAAACAGAAGAGATTTTGGCGGAAGCGGCAAAGGATCCAAAAACCATCGAGCTTGGCGCGAGTACTTTCACCGCAAAATGTGCGGCTTGTCACGGCCCTCAGCTCGGCGGCTTGATCGGTCCGAATCTGACTGATAACTTCTGGTTGCACGGTAAAGGCACGCGCATGGATATCGCGGGTATTGTTCGCAAAGGTGTCCCTGAAAAGGGCATGCCGCCATGGGAAGCGATGTTGTCGAAAGATGAAGTCTACGGACTTGTATCGTATATTGTTTCTAAAAAAGGCAGCAACCCTGCCAATCCAAAAGCTCCGCAAGGAGAAGAAATAAAGTAATAAGAGGAATCTTATGGCTCTGGACCCGGAAAGACTGACGAGTATCGATGAATACGGCGATCGTGCCTATATTATTCCAGCCGAAGTTCGCGGTTTCTTTCACCGTCATCGGCGCTGGACACAGTTCGTATTACTTGCAATCTTTCTGGGACTTCCATGGACACAAATAAACGGCGAACAAAGTATTTTGCTGAATATCCCCGCACGAAAATTTGCGATCTTTGGGATTACGTTCTGGGCCCATGATGCTCCTTTGATTTTCTTTGTCCTAGCCACCATCACCGTCGGCCTTGCGTTCGTAACTTCGATTTGGGGAAGGGTGTGGTGCGGTTGGGCCTGCCCGCAGACGGTTTTTATTGATGCCGTCTTCCGCCGAATCGAGCAATTCGTCCAAGGAAACTACATTCAGCGCCGTCAACTCAAACAGGCCGATATGAGCTTTAAGAAATTCTGGAAGCTCACGGTGACCTGGCTTTTGTTCGCGCTGGTTTCATCGTTGATTGCTCACAGCTTTGCTGCTTACTTTGTCGGTGCCGATGCGCTGATGAAGATGATCCAGGAAAGTCCTAGTCAACAGTGGGATACGTTTTTAGTTGTGAGTGTGATGACTCTCTTTGTGTTATTAGATTTTGGCTGGTTCCGCGAGCAATTTTGTATTATTATGTGCCCTTACGGCCGCTTTCAAAGCGTGCTGTTGGATCAGAAGTCTTTAGCCATCGTTTACGATGAAACTCGCGGCGAACCTCGCAAGGGAAAAGTTCCTCCAGGACAGAAACAAGGCGATTGCGTTAGCTGTAATCGCTGCGTGCAGGTTTGCCCGACAGGTATTGATATTCGCAAAGGCCTGCAAATGGAGTGCATCGCCTGCACGGCGTGTGCCGATGCCTGCGATGAGATCATGACAAAAGTGAACAAACCCAAAGGTTTGATTGGCTATAAAACTCTCGATCGCAGTCCGATCAGTCTTAAAAAACCGCGCTCGATCATTTACATGATTATGATTTTAATCTCCGTTGCGGGACTTGCTTACAATGTCGCTACCCGCGAGAAGGCGCAAGTTTTTGTCTTACGCGCGAAAGAAGCGCCTTATACGCTTTTCAAAAATGAAACCGGTGAAGATCTCATTTTAAATCACTTCCGCTTGCAAATTCAAAATCAGAATTTCAAAAAAAGTATTTATCTTTTGCGCCCACCGACAGAGTGGGCCGCGCAAGGAATCGAACTCACCGTCGCGCAAAATCCATTGGATCTTGAACCCGGCAAAATGACAGAGTGGCATTTCTTTGTGCGCTTTAAACCAAGCTTGGTCGCACAAACCGGGCAGCTAAAAACCAAAATTCTTTTGCATGATCAGAATGATGTCGAAAAACCTTACGAGGCAGAAAAAGAAATTATTCTGGTAGGACCGAAACAATGAACGAGTTGCTTTTGCCAGCGGCGATTTTAACTTCGAGCTTTCTCGGCAGCTGGCATTGCGCCGGAATGTGCGGGCCTTTCGCGGCCCTCACCGGTTCTCGTGGTCAGCTTTGGCATTATCACGCGGGCCGGTTCATAGTTTACGTCAGTCTCGGCGCCCTAGCGGGATTCTTTGGCAACTTTGTGATGAGTTCTGAATTTCGCTGGGTTCGTATTATCGGCGCGACTCTGCTGGGGCTCACTCTCGTCGCGCTTGGTTGTCAGTATTTGTTTTCATTGGATTGGGGCCAGCGTTCTCATTCTTTTGCCGGAGCGTTCTTTCAAAATCTCTATCGCCGTCTGCGTGCCTGGAAGTTCGGTCGCAGCAGTTTTGTGATAGGCTTGCTGGCAGGATTACTGCCTTGTATGTGGCTTTATACCTACGTGATTGCTGCTTCCGCGAGCAAAAGCCCCTTTGCCGGAAGCCTTTTAATGTTTCTTTTTTGGCTGGGGGGACTGCCTGCTTTGAGTGCTGTTTCCATGATGATTCGGCCGTCTCTCCTCAAATCAAATATACGCAAGCAGAGGATCGCCGGCGGCGTCCTTTTACTGTCTGGAATCTATGCTTTAGGCTCTCACTGGCTGTCCTAGTCTTTGACGCCTGGGGAATTTTGACAAGAGGTCCCCACTTCCATAGCGTCCCTCGCAAAGCCGTGCTAAAAAAACCTTCTTTTGTGTATGCGCTAGAAGGAGTTTTTATGAGGACGTGGGGCTTATTAAGTCTGCTTTGTCTAGGGTCCCTTTCATGGGCCGCACCGGAAACCATTCCCGTGGTGCAAATTAAAAAAGTCACGTTGACTGAAAACTCCGAAACTCTGGCTTACCCTGCCCGTATTGAGTCCCGCGTAAATGGTGTCATCCTTGCTGAAGTCGAAGGTGTTGTTCGTGAAGTGGCGACGCTTGGTACTTACGTGAAAAAAGGCCAGGTGCTTTTTAAAGTCCAACAGCTCGATCCGGTTTATCAATATGCTCCGGCAAAAATCGTGGCTCCTGTCAGCGGCGTTGTGAGCCAAGTGGAAGTGAATTTGGGAACCCAAGTGACTCGTGGTCAGCGCATTGCCACCGTGGTAGATCCAACTCAGCTCCGCGTGACGGTGGAAATTCCCGGCAGTGACCTTGATAAGATTTCTCACGGTGCTCAAGTGAGCTTCTCAACCAGCTTGTCTGAAAAGCCTGAAGAGCTGACTTTCGAAGGTATCAGCCCCCTTGTGAATCCAACGACCGGAACTGCAACAGCAAATTTGCTTTTCAAGAGCAAGCACATCAAACTTTCCGCTGGCAGCATTGGTAAAATCGTTGTTGTCTTAAAGAGCGGGTCTGCGATCAAAGTTCCGGAACAAGCCATCGTGTATAAGGGCGCAAATCCTTACGTTCGCATTGTCGACGCAAACAGTATCGCGACTTACAAGGCCGTAGAACTCGGTGTACGCCAAGCTGGCCAAGTTGAAATCAAAAAAGGCCTCAATGTGAATGATGTTCTCATTGAACGCGCTAGCAAATACGTTCAAGACAATAAAGCTGTTCAGATCGAAAAAGACAAAATATGAGATCTTTGTACTCCAGTCCGCTCCGTGTTTATCTTCTTCTGGGAGTTCTCAGCCTTATTGGTATTATCTGCGGCCTGAGTCTTCCGATCTCTCTCTTCCCCAACAGCAGCAAGCCTATCGTACACGTAGATATTCCCTACGGGGACACGACCGCGCGGGAATTTCTTGATAGTTACGGCCGGAACCTTGAAGGCAGTTTGAACTCTCTCAATACCAAATTGGTTCAGGTCGAAAAATTGGAAGCACGCTACAATCGGGGTGGAGTGGCTTACACGGTTTATTTTCCTTGGGACACACCTGCGAATGATGCTGTTAAAGAAGTCGAAACGCTCGTCCATCAGGTGACTTCGTCGATGAGCGAAGAAGCTCGCCGCGGCACTTATGTGAATACTTGGAATGAAAACAATGGCTTTTTTGCGGCCAGCTTTTATAGTCCCAAGCGGGATCTCGATGACCTCTATAAAATTCTCGATCCAATTTTTACAGCGGATCTGAAAAAGGTCTCTGACGCCTCCGAGGCGTTATTATGGAATCCTGCCAATAAAGAAATTCAAATCGAAATCAATCCGGATGCACTCACTGAGTATCAGCTTTTACCTATTGATATTACCCGCGCGGTGATGGTCGCAATGGAAAGTTATCAGGGCGGTAATATCGAGATCGCTGACAAGCATTTGCAAGTCATCGTCAAGAGCGCCGTGCTAAAAGTCGATGACCTCGCGAAGGTTTTGATCACGACTCCACAGGGGCGCACGATTCAACTGAATCATGTTGCAAAAATCGACTACACCACTCCAGTTGACCAAACCCGTGTGATCCGTACAAGTGGCGCTCTCAGTGTGATTTTGTACGCGGCGCCTAAGACTGGTGGCAATATCAAAAAAATGTCCGAGGATATTTTGGCGATTGTGGCTGCGAAAAAGCACCTTATTCCTCCGGATATTGAATACCGCGTGATTGTCGATCCTTCGGAGTTCATTCGTTCTTCCGTAAATAACGTTCTTCACGAAGTGGGAATCGCGGCGGGTCTTGCTGTGATCATTTTATTCCTGTTCATCGGAAGCTTCAAGAACGTCGTCACAGCAGCAATTGAAATTCCCATGAGTATCGTGTTGGCTTTTATTTTGATGAAGCTGACGAACATGAATCTGAATTTGATTTCATTGGGCGGTCTCGCGCTGTCTGCGGGTATGAACGTCGATGGCTCCGTTGTTGTGATGGAAAATATCTTCCGTCATTTTGAAAATGCCAAGGCGAATCTCGATTACAAACAAAAACTGGAAATCTTGCTTGAAGCCGTGAATGAGGTCAAACTTCCAATCATTGCCTCGACCATCGCCTCGATTGTCGTCTTCTTGCCTTTGATCTTTACGCGCGGGCTGAGTTCCGCGATCCTGGGCGATCTTGCAAAGGCTGTGGTGTTTTCGCATGGTCTTTCGGCGATCGTGGCATTGGTTTTAGTACCGACGGTGCGTTTGCAGATGATGAAAAGTGAAACGCACTTTCATGTAACTTCTCCGATCGAAAAGTATTTCGTCAGACTCGAGAACTTCTATGCTCGCACTTTAGAGCTGTTCTTGAACAAGCCCACGTGGCGCAAAAGCGTTTACGCAGGGCTTGTTGTTTTGCTACTTGTACTGATTCAGTTTGTTTTGCCTCGTCTGCCAAAGGAAATCATTGGCACACCGGATACGGATTGGGTGATGCTGGGCCTCAATGCTCAGGGTAATACGCTGGTACGGCAAATGGAAACCCAGAGCGATGAGACTGAGGCCAAAGTGCTCAAGCTCTTGGAAGGGAAAGTGAGCTACACTTTTACCCAAATCGGCAGTCCCAGCAACTGTACGATCATGCTTCGCCTTAAAGACAAGCGCGAGATGGAAGCCGTCATTAAAACTCTTGAAGATCAATTCACAAGCACGCCGACGATGAGCTATTGGGTGAACCAGTGGAATCCTTCAGAATTGCCATTGCCCAATCCTTTGAATTTGCAAATTTCTGTTCGCGGTGAAGATCCTGAAAAGGTCGTTCTTGTAACCAAAGAACTCACGGATACCATTCAAGAAAAGCAATATTACCAAAACTTGAACGCCACTCCTGAAACCAACAATCCCGAGAGCGTTTCAGTCCAGCCGCGCCTGGAACTCTGGCCCGAGATTGCAAAATCGGGTTCTCGCGTCAGCCCTTCGGATCTTGCGGACTATACCCGCGTCGCAAACGACGGAAGAACCATTGGCTACTTGACTATTGATAATCAGCTAACAGCGATCCGTTTGAAATACCCGACAAATTACATCAAGAGCGTCGAGGAACTCGCAGCATTGCCTTTAAGTATCGCGGGAAAATTAATTCCGCTCAAAGCCCTTGCGAATGTGACGATCGAGAAATCGCGGCCTACTATTTTCCGTATTGATCAACAGGATCAGTACTTGATTCGTGGGCGCCTCAAAAAAGATGAAAAGTCACAATCAAAAGCAGTGCTTAAAAAAGTAGAAACCGATGTCGACGCGTGGAAAAAGAAAAGCCCGCTTGCCAAAGAGGCCTCGGTCACTTTCGACAACCCTGAAAAAGAAGTCGACGATGCCATTCACCAGCTCACATGGGCGCTCGCGATCAGCATGGGCTTGATTTTACTGACGATGGTTCTGCAGTTAGGTCATGTGATGAACTCAGTCTTGGTATTTATGGCCGTTCCGCTGGGCCTAATCGGTGTTTTGCTTTCTCTGTTTATTTTCCGTAGCACGCTTTCGTTGAATTCACTCTTGGGAGTGATTCTTTTGAACGGGATTGCCGTGGCCAACAGTATTATCCTTGTCGACTTTTTGACTCGTCTTGTGGACAAAGGCATGAGTCCACATGCAGCCGCTCTCGAGGCAGCGCGTACACGCTTGCGCCCGATTCTGATGACCTCGTTGACGACGACGCTGGGGATGCTGCCGATTGCGCTCGGTTTTGGTGAGGGCGGCAGAATTCTGCAGCCGCTCGGTATTGCCGTCAGCGGAGGCTTGGGAATTTCGATGCTTTTGACTCTGTATGTGGTTCCAGCCCTGCAAGTGAGCTATCTGAATTGGTCGGCGAAAAGGAAATCTCAGCTATGAAGTTCGTCTTAGGTATCGGAATTTTGACACTGTCCTTACCGACGTTGGCTCAGACAAAACTGAGCTTTGAAGAGGCCGTTAACAAAGCTGTCAGCAAAATTGAAGAAGTACAAGCGAAGGAATCCGAACTGCGCTCGGCCGAACTGTCGCGCACGCAATCGCAAATGCGCTTCTTGCCGGATTTAAGTCTTTCCGGAACTTACTCTGAAGTCGGCGAGGATCTGAATCAACGCACAGTTTTGAGAAGCTATGGCCTGCGCTCTGAATGGAACCTCTTCCGCTTTGGTGGCGACTACTTCAATTATAAGTCCAACGATGCGGCCACCACGAGCCTACGTTGGGATTTACAATCGACGAAAATCGATATGGAAGAAACCATTTCCTCCAAAGCCTTAGATTACATCTACGCGCACTTGCAGACTGAGATCAGCAAGAAAATTACCGAAGCACAACGAGTTTATTTTAACGTCGCAGAAAAACGTTACAGCAAAGGGATCCTGTCCAAGCAGGAACTCGATCAAATCACCATCGACTTGAAAAATGCTGAAGCCCGCGTCACCGATGCCGAGCTGGCTGAAGTGCAAGCTAAAGAAGCACTTAAAGTTTATATGCCCGACACCGAGGTGCAAACTCTGTGGCCTTGGCTGAATCAGCTCAAAAAAATGAACAAGAAGAGTATTCCATTCCAAGTGCAGAATCATCCGGCATGGCAAATGCTCAGCAATAAAGTCGAAGCGGCTGAATATTCCAGAAAAAGCAAATTCTCAGCGATTTTACCATCGTTGGATTTTACTTTGGCTTATGCAAATCAACGTGGCGTGATCACTAACGATACGTGGACACCCGAGTGGATTGGCGGCATCACACTGACGATTCCGCTCTTCTCGCGTTTAGAAAATTACACGGCTTATCGCATTTCGGCGGAAAGCAAGATGCGCAGCGATTTGGACCTGCAACGTTCGCAGCGCGATCTCGAAGCGCAGTGGAAAGTTTCCGAAAACGATTTCCGCGTGCAACTCGATTCCGCGATCATTCGAGAACAGACTTTGAAAATTTCTAGCAATCTTTATCAAGATAACCTTCGCCGCTTCCAAGCAGGCCGCAGCACTGCCAACGACTTGTTGAACGATCAACAGCGTTTATACCAGTCAGAACTACTCTCGCTTCAAGGTTGGAAAGCTGCGCACACGTCTTACATCAAACTCTGCCATGCGCTAGGTCAGCTGGTGACAGAGTGTAAGTTATGAAAAGATTCTAAACCAAATCGCGGCCGTTGTATTTCATGATCTCGAATTTGTCGATGTCGACATTGTCGAGACAGCGGACGTTGATCGCACGAGATTTTTCACCATTTGGTTTTTTGCCCATACCGAAAGGTCCAATGCCGCAGTTAGTGCAGAAATAGTGATGAATCACTTTCTTGTTAAAGAGATACTCTTTCAAAGACTCTTGGCCTTTGAGAAGTTTAAAATTCTCTTCGCCGGCAAAGGCTAACAGATGTCCTTTTTTATGACAGATAGAACAATTGCAAGAGAGCAATTTGTCGATCGTCATTTCAACTTCAAAGCGTACATTACCGCAGTGGCAGCCACCAGTGTATTTCATTTTCTCTCCTTGAATTCTTATGATGCTATTCTTGTGTTCGAGCCAGTTCAATAAAAATACTGCGTGGGCTCGAGCGGCAAAGGGGTCTGGTCTAAATGGACTGTATTCCACACAGGAACGACCTTATCCACCAACAAACTCGTGGTGTTTTCATCCTTTTGCACCACCCCACTCACCGTAATGAAGCAATGGTTAAGAAAAACTTCGCGGTATTTTTCAAAGTTCTTACGCCACAAAATAATATCAATGAAACCGTATTCGTCTTCCATCGTGCAGAAGCAGACGCCTTTAGCTGTCGGTGGCTTCTGACGAATGAGCACAAGCCCTGTGACTGTAAGTCTGCTGCGATTCTTTGAATCTTTGAGAGTCTGAGAGGTCGCCTTCGCAATGTTCTTCATATTCTTGCGGATCTCGGCCATGGGATGTCCGTGGGTTGAAATCGAAAAAGCCTCGTAATCGGTTTGGATTTTTTCAAAGCCGCTGAGCTCTTGGAACTCAATATCCGTCGCAGGTGTCGGAATGTAATTGAGGTCATTGAAAAAGCTGAGTTGGTTGTTTTCTTCTTTTTGAAACATATTTTGATACTCCAATAATGCCCAGAGGGCTTCACGTGTGTCCCATTGAAATTCTTCAAAACGGCCGGCCATGGCCATTCTGTGCAGAACATCCTTTTTCATTTTAGATCTGCGTACAAAATCGCCGAGGCTGCGAAAGCACACTTGCTGACGCTCTTGCATCATGGCCTCAACATCTTTTTTGGCGATGCCATTGGTAACTCGGAAACCCAGGCGAATCGTGTTGGGTCCAGCGATCACACAATCCCACTCGGAGTGCAATACCGACACCGGCAGAATTTTGACACCGTGGCGGATGGCGTCGTACAAAATAGTATCGTTGCGATAAAATCCCATCGGCTGGCTGTTCACCAGCGAGCAAGCAAACTCCGCCGGGTGATGGCATTTTAAATAGCAGCTGGCATACGCGAGCAGCGCAAACGAAGCCGCGTGACTTTCGGGAAAACCGTAATGGCTGAAACCTTGAATCTGATCAAAGATCTGATTGGCGAAGGATTCGGTCATTCCGTTATCGAGGAGTCCTCGTTTAAGTCGGTCGGCCATAACACCAATAGGAGCACTACTGCGCCAAGCATTAATAGATTTACGAAGGACATCAGCTTCTCCTGGGGTAAAGTTTGCGAGGTCAATCGCGAGTTTCATAATCTGTTCTTGAAAAAGTGGAACACCCAAAGTTTTGCCGAGAACGCGTTCCACTGTTTTGTTTGGAAACTCAATTTTTTCGAGTCCCCGTCGACGCTTCAAGTATGGGTGAATCATATTACCGACGATGGGACCGGGGCGCACGATCGCCACTTCCACGACGAGGTCATAAAAATTCCGTGGCTTGAGACGACCGAGCATTTGCATTTGCGCGCGGGATTCAATTTGAAAAGTTCCTACGGTGTCGCGCTCGCAAATCATGTCGTAGGTGGCATTGTCTTCCATGGGAATTTCGTAAAGTTTTGTATTTGTGAGTTTCAAAGTCTTCTGCAGACAGCTCAACATTCCCAAGGAGAGCACGTCCACCTTAATCAATCCAAGAATATCTAAGTCATATTTATCCCATTGAATAATAGTGCGCCCATCCATACGAGCAGGTTCAACAGGCACAATATCCACAATTGGGTCTGCACTGAGTGTGAACCCTCCGCTATGAATGGAAAGATGGCGTGGGAAATTAACAACCTCATAGGCAATTGTGTCGATTTTCTCACGTAACTTTTTGGGCTCTGGTGTATCTTTAACGAGTTCATCGAAGTCCCTTTCTACTTTCTTAGCTGAAAGTGTGCCTACTGGCAGTCCAAAAGCTTTACAAACCTCACGGAAAGCACTGCGATTTTGGTACGTAATCACAGCACTGACCATGGCCGCGCGATGACGGCCATATTTTTTGTACATATACTGAATTACTTCTTCGCGGCGCTCGTGCTCGAAGTCGATATCAATGTCAGGCGGTTCTCCACGCTCGACACTGATAAAACGTTCAAACAAAAGATCCATTTGGATCGGATCGATCGCCGTGATTCCTAGCACATAACAAACCACCGAGTTTGCAGCGGAGCCACGTCCTTGGCATAAAATATCCCGCTCTTTCGCAAACTCGACGATGTCGTAAATCGTCAGAAAATAATCTGCGTACTTGAGCTCCTGAATGAGATGGAGCTCATGCAGGAGCTGCTGCTTTACCCGGGCACTCATTCCTTTCGGATAGCGCTCAGGTGCATTTTTCCAAATCAAATGTTCTAAGTAAGACTGCGCTTCGAAGCCTGCGGGAATCCACTCGGAAGGATAGCGATAGCGCAGTTCCGACGGACAAAACACACACGCATCAGCAATATCCACAGTCTTACGCAAAGCTTCGGGGTAATCCTTAAACAGAGCTTCCATCTGTGCGGGAGTTTTAATATATCTCTCGGCATTGGGTTGAAGCTTAAAGCCAATGGCCTGCAGAGTTTTTCCCTCACGAATGGACACCAAAACATCCTGAACCATCTTGCGCTCTTTGCTGTGATACTCGACATCATTAGAGGCCACGATTGGCAAATCAAACATACGAGCACACTCTGTAATCTCGGCCACGCGTTTCTTGTCGTTGCCATCCAAATAAATAGTCATAGGTAAAGCTACTTGAGAGGAGCCAAAAGCATCACGCAAATCCCCGAGGCGAGTCTCTTTAGAAACTCTTGGCAAGACAAAAACCTCAGAAGATTTTTGCATTCCCAAAAATTCCAAAAAAGTCGCAAATTCGAGAGACGTACTCCCTTTCTCTCCACCCGCCTTAGCGCGGGTCAAAAGCTGGCAAAGCCTGCCATAGGCAGCTCGCGTCTGTGCGATCACCGTGATATTGGGATGATCTACAAACACGCATTCAGCACCGACAATATACTTAAAACCAGAATGATCCTTAGCAACTTGGTATCCTCGCGGCATTCCATAAACACCATCCAAATCCGTGAGAGCAATCCCATGCAAACCTTGCGAAATAGCAGCCTTAACAAGCTCCGCAGGATGAGAAGCCCCCGTTAAAAAACTAAAATTAGATTTTGCTCGTAGCTCAACGTAACTCATAGATGTATCCAAAGATGAAAATTCCAAAAACTAGTCAAACTCGCCCTGAAGAAAATCTCCTTGTGCCGTACGGAAAAGCCATAACTGCCGGCCCTTCTTGGTGGTCACGCGATAGTACACACGCTCTAGCGAATTTTCCCACCACTCGGAAAACACAATCTCCCGATTCTCCAAACTCTCCACTTCATCGACATTGTCATCCCAGCACAAATGCTTTCCCCAGAAGTGAACCTGTACTGGTGAAGGCAGCAGGCGCAAGGGCCTCTCTGCCAGGCGGTCCACGGGCAGTGGCATTTTCGTCGGTTCGGCATCCCTCTGCCAATTGTTCTCTGGTATATAGCTCTCCCGCATGCGAGCAAAGAAGATCGACTTGGAGCCGAGTCGTGTAGCCACGCGGGAGACAAACTGAAAAAAACTTTCTTCGTTTTCCTCCTTGTGCTGATTGAAGAGATCCTTTTGATTCATCGAATACGGTATTTCTTCAGTCACCAGCAGAGAGAATTCACTGATACGATGCTTGATCGGCTTTGCTTGCACTTGGGCATCCACCATTTCTTTGGCGACTTGAAGGATCACTTTCGAAGAAACATACGGCAATTGCAGGCAAATCGAGATCTTGTAATCTTGCTCGGCCGGATTCAGCGCGTGCTCTTGGCGAAGAATAATATCAAACTGCCGTGCCCGTTTGCCTTTACCTCGCAAGCGCAATTGCATGCGATCGATCATAGTTTTCATTTTAAAATAGATCGGCTCAAGATTATCGACCGGGCTTTCTAAGTCAAATTCATGACGCTCGGTAATCACTTCACTCGGTTTAAAGGCTTTCCATTGCACTGGGTTTTCACCCATGATGCGATAGTAAGCGAGCAAACCGATGGTGCTAAAACGAGTGCTGATTTCACGGGCTGAGAACTTGAGAAAATCCTTCAGCGTTCGCACGCCGAGGCTCTTCAAAAGTTCCGTCATCTTGTGGACTTTCTGAGAGAGATCCATTTGTTCTCCGAGCGGATCAAAATAATACTTCAAAGTTTCTATTGGTAATTCCATTTTGTTGTGCTGCTCAAGCACGGCAAAAGACAACGCCGTCGGCACGTCTTCAGCAATCCCTACGCGGGCTCTCAATCCCGCTTTCCGCAGAGTGACCAGGGTGCGCTTGATAAAAGTGTTGACCGAATAAAGACCCAAGCACTTGGAAATATCCAAGAACAAGAAACGGTCTCCGCGAATCATCACCTGAGGAGTGGCCCGGTAAAAAATCTCTGCAAGTGACTGCATATTTTGGGGCTGTTCAAACTCTAAGCATACGACTGTCATACCATCCTCCTTTTTGTGGTTTCGATATTGAAACCAAGTTTTTTCTTTGAAACCTTCAGTTGTAAATTCGGCACCCATGAAGGGTGCAATTCCTCAGACAAAAGAAAAAAGTGGGCCCCGCTTCTCTCAGAGAGAAGCTGATAACGACGCAATTCTTTTTCTTCGGTCTGTCTATCTCGCTTGAGATTAGTTACTAAGGCCTGAAAACATCCTGATTGGAGAGCTTGGTTGATACACCAAGCAAGTTGCTTTCCGGCTTCAATAAATAATACGTTTTCCGTCCTCACCCCTTTCTGAAAAAGCGCATAGGGGTTGATCGTTAACTCCTTTTCGATCCAAGCGACTTTAAAGTCGGGATGCTCTTTTAAAAACAAACTCACGAACTCTGTTTTGCCAAATCCGCTCACTTCAATAATCGAGCCCTTTGGGAAACCCTCGCGAAACAGAGAAAAATCGCTTTTTTCTCTCTCAAGATGCTGGGCGGAGCCAATAAGCTGCCTTAGCTCCTCGAGAGAGGGCTTCACTAGAACTAAGCTCATGATGTGTTTTACCTAATTATTGAAAGCGCAGCAGTCCGCAGTAAATTCCCGCAATCTTCAGCTGCCGATCCTCTTCCACGACAATGGGTTTGTATTGAGGATTGGCGGAATGTAGTTCCACATGGTCACGTTTTTTATAGAAGCGCTTGATCGTTGCTTCATCATCCACTTCAGCGACAACGATTTCGCCATTCGTGGCAGATTCTTGACTGCGAATGATCACGTAATCACCGTCAAGAATTCCTTCTCCGATCATCGAATCCCCGGAAACTTGCAGAGCAAAGTATTCCCCGGCTCCTTTCATCATACTGAGAGGAACTTCGATGCGCTCGTTGAATTTTCTATTTTCGATAGGACGACCTGCGGCCACCTTACCGAGCAAAGGAATCAAATTGCCTTCTTTGTGAACTGTCAGGCTTTGGGACAGATGACGCTCTTTGGTCAAATAACCTTTTTTGGTGAGCGCTTCGACATAGTGCTGTACGGAAGACTTTGTCGCATAGCCAAAATGCTTCGCAATAGTTTCGTAAGTCGGAGGGAAGCCATTCTTTTCTTGGTACTTCTCGATGTACTCAAGAACTTTCTTTTGATTTGCTGTGAGGTTTTGCATCTTCGTTCTCCTAGTTGCTTCGTACTGTTGCTACGTCGTACTTACCTTATCCCGTACATTTCCCGTACTTTGAATATAGCCGTACATTTCCCGTACCACAAGAGGGGTCCCCTATTTTTTTGCAAGTTTTTTTGATTTTTTCCCTAAACCTTTGAAATCACGAAATAGATGCACTACGGTAGGACCTGATGTGTGCACAGTATACTGTCGAACTTCAGGCCCTTGATCTAGAAACCCTCTTCGGAATTTCCATCGCCGAAGACATTCCGCCGTGGCTCGAGCGGATTACGCCGCATACTTTTGCACCCGTCATCACTCACAGCGGACTTCACAGTATGAATTTCTCTCTCATTCCCTCGTGGGCTTCAGAGAAGAAACAAAAGTTCGCCACCTTTAATGCGCGCATTGAGAGCGTCGCAGACAAACCCACGTGGCGAAAGCCTTTCGAGAGTCAACGCTGTCTGATTCCTATCAGCCGTTTCATTGAGCCAATCTACGAGCACGAGTACGCCGGCAACATGGTGGCTTTTGAACGCAAAGATCACCAGCCCCTGGTGGCGGCGGGAATTTACGATCAATGGGTCGACAAGAAAACCGGCGAAGCCATCGACAGCTTTGCGATGCTGACCTCGCCCGCTCTGGAGTTCGTCAAACGCATCGGTCACGATCGCAGTCCGATCTTTCTGCCGAAGGAAGCCTTTGCTGAGTGGATTCAGCCCGAAAAGAAAAACCCGCAAACCTTGATTTCTTTTTTACGACAGCACCGCTTAAATCCTCCCCTAATGGTGGAGAAAGACCGACCGATGAAAGCCGGCTGGGAAAAGCGCAAACCACAGGAATCTGAAAAGTCACCATGAGTACCGAAATCAAAAAACTTTGGACCGAAAACTATAAAATCAACAGTCTTCTTGTGAATGCCATGGGCCGCCTCGGTCTGTACGGCACGCTCAATCTCTTGCAAGAGACCGCATGGATGCATGCCGAAACTCTTGGCTTCGGTCTCAAGGCCATGGAGGAAAAGGGCCTCTTTTGGGTGATGACGCGGCAGTTTTTAAAAATGAATGACTGGCCTGGGTTCGGCCACCAGCTGCAAGTGCAAACGTGGTTGCGTCCGCCGGAAGGAGCTTTTGTCTCACGTGAGTTCCGCATTCTCGATGATAATGGACAAGAGGTCGGCAGTTGCATTACCTCGTGGCTCGCGTTGGATCGCCAGACGAAAAAAATTCTGACCGCGCAAGATCTCTATCCTTGGGATCAAATCGCCCGTCCCGAAGCTACGGGGCTTGTCGCGGACAAAATTCCCGTCGAAGGGACCTACGAAAGACTCGCGAAGTTTCCCGTACGCAATTCCGATCTCGATACCAACCAGCACGTCAATAATACCAAATATGCACAGTGGATTTTGGATTCGATTCCCTATGATCTGCACCGACAGCTGCGCTTAAAAACCTATTCCGTGAATTTTCTGACAGAAACCCATCTGGGCGATGAAGTTCAAGTAGATCGCAACTGCAGTTCCCCGGATGGCTTTACAGCAGAACAAGGTGAATCGATCTATCGCGGCTCGCGCGTGAGCGACGACCGGGTTCTCTTTACCGCCAAACTCACCTGGGAAAAGCGTTAGTCCCAAGAGCTTGCGTCCCTCTCGGAAATCCTTTACCATGAATTTCTATGATGAACGGACGCATTCTAATCTATCGAGTCTTTGACATCGGCCGCGACGTAAACCTCGAGGCCGCACAGAAAATCTTTGAAGCCACCAATGTTGCGCAAAGGTTTCGCCTGAACCGTTCCTCGAAAGCCATGATCATCAACAACGCGCCTTTGTCTTTGAACGTCGAGACTTCCAAATACGATGCTTTGGGGCACCCCCTGGATCTCGAGATTTCTGCAAAGATCTGGCACTTCGGTGCGGTTTCTATCACGATGTCTTTCGGAATGCCCGACAACCTTTCTTGGAACCGTCTGATTGAGCTCGGCAACTTCCTGGAGAATGACAACAATCTTGATCTCCTTGCCCGACAAAAAGTGGAGCAGATTCTGATGAGCATGAACCCGGATCGTATTCAAACGACGAACTGGGAAACCTACGAAGACTACATTTGTTATTTCTTCCGCAAGCTCGAAGGCTGCGAAAAAAATGCGATGGAGATTTTCAATCGCTATGACATCTTCCGTTTGATTCTGTCAGAGAATAACGAAAATCTTTCGGATCAGACCAAGAAAACCATTTTGGATAGCACTTTCCAATACAGCAACGACGATCTTGCGGTGATCGATTGGAACTCAGCTTTGATTATCGAGCCTTCGGGTTCTCTCGACATTGTCGATGTTATTGAGTTCTCTCTTTGTCAGCTGCTGGAGATGCGTTACTACGATGATTTGCTGGATGAGAAGCTGACTTATTTGTACAACTCTTTGGAAAAGAAGAAATACAACATCTTCCAAAGCTACTACAACAAACTCTCGAAAGAAGCGGCGAAGTTTTACTTAGACATCGCCGACACGATTGAAAGCGTTGAGAACAGCATGAAAGTCGTGGGGGATTTTTATCTCGCCAAAATCTTCCGTGCGGCCTCTCAACGTTTCCGTTTTAAGGACTGGCAGGACAGCGTGAATCAAAAGCTCGAGAACCTAGCACAGATCTCCAAGATCTTTGTGGCTGAAGGAAACGAGAAGAAGAATCAGCTTTTGGAGATCGTGATTATCATTTTGATCGCCATCGAAGTCATACCCTTGTTTTTTAAATAGTTACAGAACGACTTCGAATTCGAGATCTGGGCTGACCTGGATACCGCTCGTGTCGATTTGATCGTTGCTCACAGGCACTTTCAAATCTAGTTTTTTATTTTCCAAGTAGATCGAACCGGTCATTGCAAACCCATGGAACGCGCTCTTCGCATCTTTATTGCCATCGGAATCCCAAAGATCCATTTTCTTATCACGCAGGGAGTTTTTGCTGCTTGGATCCGTGTTCACTAAATTCACATCCATGATCTGAGCTCCCCAGCCTTGAGGAAGTTGAACATAAAAACGCACGAGGCCTTTTTTCTGGTGATTGTCGAAATAGGCAATCGTTCCCATATACGTTTTGCCGTTTTTATCTTTAGGAGCTTGAGAATCATCAATCTGCGCCATGTAGCGATCGTTAAGGCCGCCGTTCGGAACGCTGATCGTAAAGAAGTCGTCATCCAAGTAGGTTGCAGGAGTTTGGCCATCGTCCACGTTGTATAAAGCAGACCGTGTGAAATCTCCGCAGCAACCGTAGCGAACGATGCGAATCAGCTCTTCATTCACATAAGAAACGTCTTGCCCGTCAGCTGCCACTGTCCAAATGGGCGCGCCAAAAAAATCTTTTGCGGAGCGAGCCTCGACGACAGAAGTTCCATCGGAACCTTCGGCACCCGTATTGTATTTTGTGTTCGTGGTTGCTTTCAAAAGAACGTTTTTAGAATAATCACCGATGTAACTCGTGATGTATTTGACTTCCGTCTTGCGAACCTCAAGGTTACTGCCGACTTGTTCGATTTGAATGGAAGATTCTCCCTTGTTGCCGAAAACTTTATTTGCGGCCCATGCAGTGCCGACGATCAAAAGCGCCGCCCCCACAAGCAAAAACTGATTCTTCTTCATAAAAACCCCTTTTGTTGAGAGTCGAGCTATAACAAAGGCCTCCCAAAGACTCAACGTCCGTCGAGGACGTGACGAAATCTGCAAACAAAGAGCGGTCCTCAGTACCTATTTAAAGCACGCCATGCTATAACAAAGATCCCATGATGGATTCATTCACCAATACAAAACCTCTCAAAGCCCTTTTAGTCGGCATCCAGTTGCCAAAGGTTTCAGATCAGGAAACCCAAGGATCTCTTGCGGAACTGGCTCGACTTGTAACAACCTTGGGTTACAACGTCATCGGCCAGACTTCTCAGCGCCGCAGCTCCGAACGTGGTGCTACGGTTTTAGGCGATGGCAAACTCAAAGAGCTTGCCACATGGACTGGCGGCACCGGTGCTGTCGGCCCCATGGTTGTGAAAAAGAAACACAAGGCTGCTCTGAAATTTGAAAAAAATCAGCCTGCACCGGAAGAAGAGGAAGAAAGCGACGAAGAAGTCGAAGACCTTGATTCCTCATTAACTGAAGCTCCGAAGGAACGCGCGGAGGTTGTGATCTTTGACTGCGATCTTTCGCCATCACAGTTGCGCAATCTTGAAAGCGCGACCGGTGTCACGGTTTTGGATCGTACCGGTGTGATTATCGAAATTTTCAGTCGTCACGCAAGAACGCGTGCTGCGCGCTTGCAAGTTGAGATCGCACGACTCACCTACGTCGCTCCACGTTTGCGCGAAACCGGCGGCGGTGAAGATCGCGGTGGCGGAGGTGTCGGTGGTAAAGGCGCCGGTGAATCGACCGTCGAGCTGGATCGCCGTAAGATCCGCGATCGCATCAAGGAACTGAAACAAGAGCTGGCTTCGATCGCGCAAGAACATGACACTCGTCGAGCGCGCAGAAACCAAGAAATTTCCGTGGCACTCGTCGGTTATACCAATGCCGGCAAGTCCTCTTTGATGCGCGCATTGACTGGCAGTGACGTTTTGGTGGCGGATAAACTCTTTGCGACACTCGATACCACCGTGCGTGTTCTCTATCCCGAGTCGGTGCCACGTATTTTGATTTCCGATACTGTTGGTTTTATTAAAAAACTTCCGCACGATCTGGTTGCGTCGTTTAAATCAACTCTCGATGAAGCGCTCAATGCGTCCTTGCTTTTATATGTGGTCGATTCTTCGGATCCGACTTTTAGATCTCAGCTCGAGGTCACTCGCACTGTTTTGGGTGAAGTGGGTGCAAGTGACATTCAAAGTCTTCTCGTTCTTAACAAAGTCGATCGTCTTTCACCAGATGAGCGTGCAAACCTAGAAAAAGAGTTTCCCGAGGCTTTGTTCCTCTCGGCAACGAATCCGAAAAATGTCGCAGATCTTCGCTTGAAACTGATCGGCTATTTTGAAACGGATATGATCGATGCGGATTTGCTCATTCCCTATGACGTCCAAGGCGCGATTGGCGAAATCCGTGCAAAGATGCGCGTGCTGGGTGAAACTTACGATGGCAAAGGTGTTACGCTCAAAGTACGCACAAAACCCGAAGCCCTTGCTAAAGTAAAAGCAAAATTTGGATTGAATTAAGGTATGTAAGCAGAAATCTGCTTCAGAACGCGCTCGACGAAATCCTCTTGGGTCTCGGCGATTTTTTCAGACTTGCTATCCGATGGAATGTCGATCGAGATCAGCTCTTTGATTCGCGCCACTTTGCCGTAGCCGTTTTCCAAAAAGCCCAAATCCAAAAGCGCACACTTCATGCGAATTCTCTTCGCGTCGGTGTACTGAGCGATATCGATCTGTTGACGTTTGCCAATTCTGAAAGACAGCAAGGCCCAGTGCTCGGTGTTCATAAAGCGCTGATAAGGCGAATCCGAGCCCATGCGTGCTGCAACTGTAATTTCCGACACGCCTTTAGAAACGATAAATTTCAAAATCGAAGACGACAGTGTGTAGAAATGCAGCTTCGGCACCAGATCCATCTGCTCCCAAAATGGCGGGTTGCGCGGGTCACTGTTGGCAACTGACACGACAATTTCTTTTTCAAAAAGGTTGCCAAGCTCCGAAGTCAAAATTTGCAGCTGTAAGGCCAAAGTTTTTTTCCAATTATCAGTGATGCGGTGGCGAGATTCTGGAAAAAATACCGCGCACAGTTCGTTGAAAGAAAATTTGTAACGACCAGGCACCGAAGGGTCTTGAATTGTGATTTGCGCAGGCTCGTCGTGGCCCTCGCCACTGACGATTTTAGCAAAGCAGATTTTTTGAGGCGCAAAAATCTCGATAGAACGCGTGACCGCTGCGGGGCTCACGTTCAAATTGTAATCATGGCTCGTTCTCAGAAAATGAATCGGTGACTGAACTTTTGTACAAAATTCGGACAGGATGACCGCGTCAAATTCATCTGAAAGCACCTGATCTATGGATTTGCCAAGTTCTTGCATTTGCATATGAAGACTCTTACATTCATTTGCGAAATTGTCTACCAAAGCTCGGCACGTGGCAGTAGGACTTTAGCTCTAGATGAAAATACTTTTTCAAGACGAACATTTTTTCGCCATCGACAAGCCCGCGGGCCACTTCGTGCACCCGCCCGAGCGCTCTCGCTATCCCGTTCCTCGAGAGAAAATCTGCCTCTACACGCTCCGTGAAAGGCTGAACCAGGAAGTGTTTCCGGCCCATCGGCTGGATGCCCCCACCAGTGGCGTGGTTCTCTTCGCCATGTCGCGGGACGCCGCAGGCGAGCTGGGCCGTTTATTTATGGAGCGCAAAATTCAAAAAACCTACCTGGCTGTCGCCAGAGGCCACGTTCCAGAAGCGGGTTCTATCGACATTCCCCTCGAAATTGCGGGATTCGACCAGTTGATGGAGTCACAGACCCTCTACAAGCGCCTTTCCACGATCGAGCTGCCCGTGGCGGTCGGCAAAAAATATCCCACAGCGAGGTACTCGCTTGTTGAGGTGAATCCGGTGACAGGTCGCTGGCACCAAATTCGCCGGCACTTCGATCGCATCGCACATCCATTACTGGGCGACATTGAGCATGGGGATTCTCATCACAATCGTTTCTTTCGCGATGAATTGAAAATTCAAGGACTTTGTTTGAAGGCGTCGCATGTGGAATTCACACATCCTTGGACTGGTGCTGCGATGAAGATTGCAGCGGAGCCTTGCGAGAAGTGGAATAAAATCCATCATCTTTTTCATCAGTGATACGCTTAACGTATCATTAACATAAAATATATTCAATTTAATCTATATCTGATCTGAGGTACTTCTCACGCCGTGGGTAATAAAGCCCAAAAATAAAGGAAAAATTTATGACAATCAAAAAGTTAATGGCAATAGCAATGATGCTGGGCTTTGTTCAACGTACCCTAGCAAGTGACCCAACCCAATTTCAAATGAATAGCGACTCAAATTTCAATGTTGGCGTAGAAAACGATGCCGTTTCAATCGGGGTTATTTTTCCCGTCTCTGCCGGAATTTGTAGCATTGAAATTAGCAAAGACGGCATTAAATCCGAAATGGAAAACATCTCTCAACGTCTCATCATCGAAGGTGCTGGCGTCGGAGGTGACTTCGCACCTTTAATTACTTCCATCGATAACTACGGAGTGATGTCGATTGATCTCTCTAAGTTTAGGTATGAACACTATAGTTATGTTCGTATCAGAACACGCGATGGAAAGAGCATTTATGAAAACGTGACTCACGCGCGCCCAATGCACGAGCTTCCTCTGATGGCTAAACCAGGCCTTTGTCACCGAATGCAGTAGAGAGAAGCACTTAGCGGCGTTTACGGAAAAGCTTGCAGCTTTTAGTCGTAATTCAACACCCTTCAGACCAAAGCTCGCTATACGATCACGATGCTCGTATAGCGAGCTTTCATTCCAACACCCTACACTCGGAACCAATCGCAGACAAAGCAAGCGACTTCTTCCTCTTGCGAAGGGCCAATGATTTTTCTCTGCTCATCGATACACTGAAGAATCACTTCTTTTACTTTTAAAAAATCTGTGCGGCTTAATGTTTGAATTGCGGAGTAATGCACGCCATCCGTTTTGTTATCTTGCGCATCGATCAAAGCGCGCTGCCGCCAATTTTGATGGTTCATTAAATTGAATGTTGAGTTTTTTGAAAGATGAATGTCGTGCTCGGTGGGCAAATAAGTGTTTTGCTTTTTGAGGACGAGGCCGAGTTTCTCAAGCTCATCGAGTTTTTCTATAATGACTTCGTTGGAGGCGTTCAAACGTTTGGCAAGGCTTTGGATACTTCTATACTCTGGCAAACCCACCAGCATGTGGAGAGCTCCGTAGAGCCACGAAGAATAATAAATAGCTTGGGCTGCTTGATCGTCCAAAGTTTTTTTCTGAAATCTCTTGGTGAGGTCTTCGCGGTCTCGTTTGATGGCATCGAGCCGTTGCTGAATTTTCTTTTTCAACGGGGCAAAACTCGTGCGACCGAGATGCACGAGCTCCAGCCAGTAATCGGATTCCGATTCGTTGAATCCCCAAAAAATTGCGAGCCCCATCGCATGTTCAGGGGTCAGGTGCACATGAGTTTTGAGAACTTGCGAGAGATAAGTCTTCTGGCAACCAGCGGCTTCGGCCAGCTTGGATTGATAGCCTCGGGTTTCCTGATTTGTAGTGATGGAATTGGTCAGCCAGTCTTTATAATCGTTGAAATCAAATATATTCATTTTGAGCCCTTTGCGTAACTATTTTATATACGAAAATGTAGATAAATTAATAATTATAATATATCGCGTCAAGGTATTTTTGAGTATAAATCCATCCAGCAACTTTAATTGTGCAGCGAAATAAAATTAAACAACCCTTAAATAAGGATAGAACATGAAAAATTTAAAATTATTATTAGTCGTCGGAGCTATCGCTCTTTCTCAATCAAGCCTTGCTCAAGCAGGCAGAATTTCCTCTGGCGGTACAAAGTACATTCCCAAAAATGAGCAAATTCGCATCGGAATGGACTTCTCCTGCAAAGGGGATCAAGGAAGTTTGAAAACTTTAAGAATTTCTGATGATGGCTCAAAAGTTGAGTTCTATGACTTTAAAACTTTCTGTATCTTCTCCGGTCCGAAGGATTCGACAAACGCCAATTATCCTGACTCACAAGTTCTGTTGGGTGGCTGTGACAGTATGCCTAGAGGAACTTTCGGCATCATCGTTTCCAATGACCTTTTCCCCGCAAACATGAAGCTTGGAAACAGCGGAAAAGTATTTGCCGGCGAAACTTACGTGTGTTCGCAGTAATTAATTAGTCTCTAACAACATCTCCTTTGGCACCCCTTGCTTTCAGTCGCTCTGGGTTGGGAATTTCACATCCCTTAGCGACGTGAATTGCGGTGCCATTGTCAGCTAGAATTTCATTTTCAACGTTCAGAGACAGGATTTTGCCTTCGACCTCCAGGGAGGTGACGTCCTTGCCAAGCGAATGAATATCGCCGTGAACGGTCAGCTGTTGGATCTCGCCTCCCGGCTTAACACTAATAGCATTCGCCGGAAGATTCATAATCACTCCTTTAACCAGAGTCGCGCCAACCGAACCGTGAGTCTTCACCGAGCCTGTAACCTCGATGCTGCCAACGGGCTTACTCACTTGCATTCCGATGGAACCGTCTCCGTAAGTCGTGATCGAGGAGAACTTAGCTTTGCCTATAGTGCCATCGTATTGATTGAAGCCGCGAGCGCCCAGCCCGAAGGTTTCGATTTTATCTTGAGCTTCAAAGTCATCGACGACACCGAAGTTCACAAACCCGATACCACTGGGCCCATAAGAAACTAAAGGTTTCTCTGCGATCCAGGAATCGACCTTTCCCCAAGCGTCCAGAACCATGTCATTGACTCCGTAAGTGACAATCGTTCCATGATGAACTGCTTTCTTAACGTGAGCACCAAAGACAACAAAGACGCCTCCAGTTATCATGTCAGCTGTTCCGTATGGAATCATCCCCGTGGAGTGAATTTCGCCTGTTGTTAACTGATCCACTTCAACCTTGCCGCCGGCATCGCCAAAACCACTGACGTAGAGGCCCGATCCAAAAACAGGCCCCCCCTTTCTGCCAATAGAGATATTTGTCAGTGTGGCTTCGATCAGACTTTCGGAGTCCCCATTGAAGTTGTAAACGGTGAAGGCCCCCTGATAGACATTCACGCCATACTTCTGCGGTTGTTCAGAATACTTTCTGGCATCGCAAGCGACGACATCCACTTGGTCCACAAGCAGCTTCGCCCTCTTCGTTCCAATGCGAGTAAGAAATTGAATCTGCCCTGTCACGGTCAAATTTTTCAGTTTCATAGTTCCGAGGTCTGGCCGATCACTCAGCGCAAAAATAGCTCGATGAGAGTGACCAGCAAGAATTGTCAAATTCGAAACTTCGTTGTCAGCGGTGAGTCCGATTCCGTCGCCGTTATTGAAGCTCAACACGCACTTTTGCGGATCCATCCCTCGAAGAGTCATGCCTGGCGGAAGGGTCACAGAGTATGGCAGAAGTAGTGACGTTTGAATCTCCAAAACTTTGGCACTTTGATCATTGATCGCCGCAAGAAGTTCATTTGCAGTAGAAATCTTCTGGATCATGAAGGCCCCCTTCAATCAAATTCAAATCTCAAATGTAATGAAGATACAGCTCGAAGTCATAGTGTAAGTCGACAACGAACTGCAGGATTTACACACCCCACCCGTGCGCCAACCATTTGGCGCACTTTGTGGTCAAATTCAATGACTTCCCAAAACTGCTGAGCTATCTCCTGGCTCATGCAAATGACTGAGCCTTTTTACTTACATACCCTCAGAGAATCGCTTTCGAGCCGCCAGCGCAGGAATCCCGCTTATTCATTGCGGTCCTTCGCGAAAGATCTCGACATTGATTCTTCGAATTTAAGCGCGATTTTGCAAAACAAGCGCGGACTGCCGCATAAGCGCGCGAACTCAATGGCCAGAAAATTAAGACTGCCGCCGAAAGAGTCCGCCCTGTTTGTGGCGAGCTCTCTACGAAAACAGATGGCACTGGATTCCATTCAAGTCGCCGCCGACATGAAGAACTACCTGCTCGTTGATAAGTACTATAAAATCGTTTCCGAGTGGGAGTACTACGCCTTCCTCCAATTAATTAAAGTCCGCGGCTTTAAAGCCGACACAGAATGGATCGCACAGCGTCTAAGCGTCAGCGAATCGCGTGCGCGGCTAGTGATCCGTCATCTTCTCGATATCGGTTTCATCAAAGAAGATGGCAAAAAAGGCTACGTTCGCACAACTCCGTCTTTAGAGACTTCCGACGGCGTCGAATCACAGGCACTACAAGCCTCTCATCGCGACTCCCTCGAGGTCGCCAAGACCAAACTGGAATTCGTGCCTTTAGAGTTGCGCGATTTTAGTTCCGTCACGATGTCGATCAGCACCGCCAAGATCCCTCAGGCCAAAGCTATTATTCGTGAGTTTCAGGAAAAGCTGCATACTCTTCTGACCTCCGGAACTCAAGATGAAGTTTATCAGTTTAATTGCCAATTATTTCCGTTAACACAAGGAAAAGACCAATGAAAAAATTTATTTTCATATCACTGATGATATTTACCCAAATCTCGTTCGCACAGATCGACCGCAAAGGTAACGGCGGCGACGCCGTTTCGCTAGAATTCAAAGCGATGGGGCAAGCGGTTACCGATGCCATCATTGACAAGGGAATTGTATTTACCTCAGGAGTTTCAGTAAAAACTCTTCAAGATACTATTCGCAGGGCTGATGTTCGCAGTGTCTCGACTGAACTCTATTTGGATGGTGTTCGTAAAGACGCTATTAACTATCCCTATGAAAACCGAATCGATATCTCCCTTACACAATGGTCGTACATGACTGAGAAAGTGAAATACCAATTAGTTATTCACGAAGCTCTAGGACTTCTGAGTATCAATGATGCGGATTATGCTCGCTCAAATAGCCTGATCAATGCGGTCTCATCGGATCAGTTGAAACAATCCGTAAAGGCTATTCAAGTTGCAAAAGCAAAAGAGCCCGTTTCGATTCAATCGGTTTCCTGCGATAACTACAAAGGAGATTTAGACAAAGAGAAGCAGCGGCAAATAAATTTAGCGACTGATGATTTTGTCACCAGAAACATGCACGAATTGCTCAGTTCGGAGGGCGATTCTATTCAAGTCATGCGCCAATCTTTCAGATACTCAGGAACTGAATGCACCTCCATATTTTTCAGCTGCTATATGAAACGATACAAAGGAACTTACCAAGTCATCAGCCGATCAGGAGCCTTCAATATTGAAGCTACTATCTATAGCTACGAAAATAAGGATAAGCCAAACGGTCTTCGTGAAGAGAAACTAACGCTCACATCCGATGAAAAACTGGACGCTGTGGGACGCGTGATCTCTCCGGCGACTCACGCTACTTGCAGCTACATGCTTGATCTGCGTGATAAAGGTATTGTCAATCTCGATACAAAAGCGGCAATTCATTACTACAGTAACATTGCCTCTCCCTTTGTATCTGTTGATATTCCGGTTTTTTAATTAGAAGGACTCTGAAATGAAAAAGCTTTTTATATCACTCTTACTACAGATACCAGCACTCGCCTGGACCACTTCTGACATCTCTATTTTGCAAAACCTGGCTGCCTACAATGGCGAGTATGCGGCCAAAGGGTGTACTTCACGACTCAATTCAGCCGTCACCAAAATAAACTTCAGAGTTCTTCCAGAAAAAGATCAAGCAACCATCGAATTTTATGTCGATTATAGTTATCCTCTAGTCACCGAAGTTTGGAAGAATGTAAATCAAGGCAAAAAGGCAGATACGAACAACAATGGTTGGTATTACACAAGGAACAATATTGCGACCGATGATAGTATCTCGACGGATGTCGTTATCTACGAAAAACATTTTCTTGTGAAACGCCCGGTTCAAAGAAATTTTGAGAAACTCGAGTTTAATAAAAATGAACTGGTACTAACTCTCTTCAGAACTCGGTTCGCTAATGACGATGAACACTCCTCATGTCGTTTCGAGAGAGTTCCTTAAGCCGCCCGATCTCGCAGCAGACTCGCACACCGCTCAAGGATCGTCGCTCGAATATTCTCGCGATGCTTGAGCAGCTCCGGGTGACTCGCCGTCTGCACTATTCGATATAAATTAATCGCTCGCTGTAATTCAATCAGGCGCTGCTTCTGCGGCCCCCGCGAGAGCGGGAACTTTGGAATCGCCTCATATTCAAACGCCGCCTTGTGAACCGCAGTCGTCCAATCGATCTCAGTCTGGGTGAGATAGATCGTTGGAAAGAAGCCATTCTCCTTTGCTTCTTGATCGACCTCGCGAGTTTGCGAATTTAGCCAGCGCAGTTCTCGCAGAATCGCGTTGAGTTCCGAATCGTACTTCTTGCCGAAAACCCGGTACACAGTCTTCTTCCAGGCTTCGCAGAAGTCTTCGAACTCGATATCATGGTCTTTCTCGAAATGCGGCGGATTGGTGATGTAGTTCAAAGTCTTCGTGAACACATCCTCCGAAATCACCACGCTATTCGTTTTGTATCCAACGCGCACAAGATGATGAGCCCAGCTGGCAATATCCAACAGGGATTTATTACTGACTAAAGCTGTTCTGAAAGTAAGATGAAATTCCCCAAAAACATCCATCCCCATCGGGCGCTCCATTAGGCGATCGAGGGCACTTTTCTTGCGCTCGTGCTTGGGAAGCGCGAAGAAATCTCTGAGCTGACTTGAGAACTTTTCAAAAGTTCCCAGCCACAAGTTTTCCGTCTGACAAGTTTTGTAAAGATGAAAGGCTTTAATCGAATTAGGCTCCGCTTCTTCGAGGAGACCGTTGATCCGTTGTACCAGCAAACGTGGGAAAGCATTCCATAGCTCAGTGATCATGAGTCTATTTTAGCGTGGTCTAGGTCAAAACTCGAACTTTGCCATTTTGTCGATGTTCTCGACGAGTTTCTCAGAATGAGACCCGCCGAGAATTTATCGGGTCACATGATCCTGCCCCAAATCCTTGCGTGCACTAAGCCCCCGAGCAAAATCGTCGCTGAATCGAACGACATCAGCCCACTTGGTGAACTCGTAGTCGCGGTGAGCATCGAGCTTTTCACCAGCGCGTGAGGCGATCCACTTCATTATGACTTTCACAAACCAGTTATAGCGGCTGAACATGACGGCCCCGGCAAAAGCTTTGCGACGCTTAGGGTACCACCCCGTCTTATGAAAGAAATTTTCAGCGATCATGACCAAATCTTTTTGCGTGCGCTCATCTTTCTGCATAACTGCCATGCACACCGAGAAAAATGCCGAAGGTTTTTTGTTCAGGTTGTCTGAGTGAAACAGAACCCATTTGTAAATATCATTGGGATAAGAGCGCATATACACGGGTGCACCAACGATAACACCATCATAGTTAGAAAAAGCCACGGGCAGTTTATGACTCGCATTCATGAGCTCCACCGCATGCCCCTGCTCCGTCATGCGGTCGCGAATGCATTTTGCTATTTTCTCGGTTTGACCGTGCTTCGATTGATAGACGATGAGAACGCGCGCCATAGAGGCCTCCTCAAAGTTTCTTGAGATCCCTCAAGTTTAAACCTTTCGGGATCTCAAGCAATTGAGTGTTTTAACAAAATGGCGCAGGACAGACTAATGTTTAACAGGCCCCTCGGGGATCTGACGGTGGATGAAATACATCATTATCAAGGCAACAAATGCGACGGCACACATTACATAGCCAACGGTATCGAAATGCTCGAGCTTCTTATCTTCTCCTACCACGACAATAAAACCCGACACGATGGAGGCTATGCCCCCGGCAATTTGCTGCAGCGATGCGCTTACCGACATGAAGGCTCCGCGATTCGCAGGATCGGGAATTGCCGACATCAAAGCTTGCGAAGGAATCATGCGCGAGAAAATCGCCACAAACATCACGACATTCACCAAGATCACTAAAGACAGTGGTGTTATGCCCAAGTTCGTATAAATCACCACCATAATCATGCTAAGGATCGTCCCGAACGTAAATATATTGAACTTACCGAAAGAATCGCTGGCCCGCCCAACCAAAGGACCGATAAAAATTGTCGCAATCCCCGTGATCAAATAGATCATCGGAAGCTTCGCCATCTCGATTCCTAAGTTGTTGACCGTAAAAGCACTTCCGAAAGGCATGATCATGAAACCGCCGATAGAAAGCAACGCCGTCACGCCAAATGCAAACATATATCTCGAGTCTGTCACGGTCGACACCAGATGCTTAACCACGCTACGATCTGTTTGCAATTTCAAGTGCGCATCGACCGGCTTCAAGTAGATTGCGATCGCAATACCAGCGATCACACCCACCGCGACGATCATCAAGAACGGCGCGTGCCATCCCCACAGGTTTGAAAAATACAAACCTGCGGGAATTCCCAAAACTTGGCTCGCGGCAAAGGCCGTTTGCATGGTTCCCAACACGCGACCACGCATCTCCATCGGAAATAAATCCGTCACAATCGCAAACGCAATAGAACCGATCACACCGCCAAAGAGTCCCGTCACGAGACGAGCCGCCACCAGGAACTCAAACGTCGGCGCAAGACCGCAGAACAAAGTTCCCAAGATAAAGCCAGTATAGAAAAATAATAATAATTTTTTACGGTCAAAGCGATCCGCAAATCCCGCTGACAGGAAACTCGCCGTCCCGGCACTCAGCGCATACACCGATACCACCACGCCAAACTGCGATGCCGAAATGTTCAACGCCGGCATCAGAATCGCACCCAACGGAGAGATAATCATAAAATCCAGAATAATAGTAAATTGCAGGAACGACAGAAGCGCGACAACGAACTTCTGGTACCCAGTAAATTTGAGCGACATATGAATGATCCCCGTTTCAGTTATTTCATCTTCTTGAGCAGACGGCTCCAGGCCTCGGTATCTTTGGGCTCTACCCAATTATTCCCGACCAGCTTTAAATCCGCATCGTCTTCACTAATATTAAGACGGTTAACGTAGTGAATGTCACAGATAAAAAACTGTTTTTGATACGGAAGTAGGTATCGTCCCTCACGCTGATTTAAATCGCGCAGGGCCTCATCGTAAGAGGCATACCAGACATTCCAGACTGAAGACCCGAGATGGCGAACCAAAATGGCGTTCTCATCAAGATTCTCTTTGAGTTCGCGCCACGACGGAAAATTCGCGTGCTTAGCAATAATCTCAAGAGCCTCTTTAAGTAAAATTGGCTTCCCTGCTTTGGCTTTCGCCTTTTGCAACATCTTCGCTTTATTCTTTAAATACTGGATTTGTGAAATGGCCACAAAATCTCCTTTGTCTCGTTACCTATAACCGCATTGGTAACCAAAAGAGTTTCTGTGTATATGAGATCGCGAGGTGAGCTTCTCTTTAGCGGTCAAGGCGTCCTCGTCAGCCTTAAGAGAGAATATAACCGCACTTTCATAAAAAGTAAAGGCCTGACTAACAGGCCTCCATATCCCAAGCTAAAACGCGAAAGCGAGGATAAAAACCGAGCCTCTTTGCCACAGCAATGCTAGCCAGATTGGTTTCCCCGACGCGATACTTAGGCAACAAGCCCTCAGCAAGAATCAATTCAACAAGACGAGACACCAAGGGCGCCGAAAATCCCCGCCCCCGCATTTCATTCCGAACCAACACGGTGATATCGGCAATGGAAGTATTGCGAATCGGAACGAAGCGCGCAACTCCCGCCAACAAATTATTTTGATAAAGCCCAAGGACCGTCTCGTTTTCAAAAGTCAGATCCAAAGTGTCTTTATCATCCTCACTGCAGTCTTGATAGAAACTCTCAAGCTCAGCTTCCTGATGATTGAACAACGGACGAATATAAAAGTCACCCGTCACCTTGAGAAAAGAATTTTTATCCGCAAGACAGAAATCAATATCGCGAAAAGCTGGCGAATGATTTTCAAGCCAAGACGTCTCGCGAACCGTAGCCAAATTCCGCTCAGAAGCAGCTAAAACCCGTTTGCCAAGCAATTCATCTTTATAAGAGAACACATATTTATCCTGATGGCGCTCTACGTAGTATCCGCTGCTCACGATGGACAAATCTCCAGTGGAGAGTTCTTCAGGCGAAAGACCAAATGCCTTTGTCCATAGATTGAAGTAAGAATCTGTTTTCATTAAATCGCTTCCTTCATTTGAAGTTCTTTTTGGATTTTTTCGACTTGTAAACGGTATTGAGGATTTAAAAACTTGCGAGCCTCCCCGAGACTATCAAATACCGAAGCGGAATTGACAAAACCAAAAAGCGCCTCATTGAGTTTTTCTCTGGCTTGGGTTGCACTGACTTCAGGATGCTCATAGGCGCTGTCGATAAATTGCCGCCAAAAGTGAATAAGTCCATACCATACCAAAATGGCATGCGTATAAGAGCGAAGATCCAGTAAGTTTCCAGACCACGGCGACGGAAATTCGCGCGAATCCAAAAGCTCCTGTGGAATTGCCGCTGCATCCACAAAAGCAAACTGCTGCTCTTCAAATAAATGTAAGTATTGATGAATAGATTCGTGCACAAGCATATCGACCACTTCGGGCATATCGACATGAAGCTGATGAAAGTTATCACAACGAATGAGGCCAATGGAGGTATGGGTACTGCTATTGACGACGTTCGGTCGATTTTTATTCTGACGAAACTGAATCGCCGTCGTGAACATCTCAATCATCGATAGAGACGATGACGAAACCTGCGCAATCAAGGATTTGGCGGTTTCAATTCTTTCCCTGTGACAAAGAGCAGTTTTATAATCGTAACCACCGATGCCATCCTTGCCCGTGTTGTGAACGTAACTTTGATAATTTAAAGAGATGCCGCACTTTGTATGAAGTGCTGGAAATTTTGCGGCTAAAGCTGAATCTAGGACAACATCACCGCCGACGGTCCAAGGTGGATTGAGGGCGTGAACATACTGCGGACGCAAGCGTTTAATTTCAGCAACCAAAGCTTGGATCAACTGAACTCGCAATGGTCTCAATTCTACAGCTGACTTATCATGACGCTCTTTTAGCACCATCAAAAGCTCGCAGATGTAAGGCGAAGTCAAAAGTCGAAAAAAACTCTCCTCAGGTAAATTGGCCAGAGCCTTGCGATCACGTTCTTCTAAAAAAACTTCGCCAGCAATAAATTCCTCCAACATATTTTGGACCTTCATAATATGTTTTGAAATCAGCATCGATGCCTCGTTAAGGGGCCTTTCGAACCGTAGAGAGTTCACAAGAGTTGAGAAGTCATGATTTTCTTCGGCTTTAAACATAAAAACTCCAAAAAAAAGCCACCTCCTAAGAGATGGCTTGATGAAAAATTAAACTTGGATTACTGCGCGAACGAGTTCCATGTCATTGTCGTAGGCCTCGATCATGCGATCTTTCAGCTTAGAACCACCGGCTACGTCCAACGCATCGATGGAAACTGCTGTCAGGCTATCATCCTGAGTTGGTTCAGCTTGTACTGGAGGTCTTGATGTTGCCACCAAAGCTGCTGTGCTCAATGCCAAACCTGTCATTCCGTTTTTAATCCACTTATTCATTTCGTTCTCCTTTGTTGAGAAGTTGTTGTTTCGTGCAGAACCCTTTGAGCAAGGCTGGGGCCGGCGCGAGCCTGCAGTTATTTCGAATTGAGTAGGAAGATTCCAGGTTTTAGGACTATTGGTCTTAGTTTAGAGATCTATCGATTATAGAGTCTAAAACTATTATTCATTATAATGAATAATCTTTTCAAATAATGCCGTCTATTAATTAATAGAAAACCTGCTATATTTATACCTAAAGAAAGGACGGCTTTTATGAAAAAACTTTTACTCTCTCAGAAGAATGAAGAACGCCATTGGGTTGGCGATGGCTTCCCCGTCCGCTCTATCTTTAGCTATAACAATCTGGCGAAAGACATCTCGCCATTTCTGCTAATGGATTATGCGGGCCCGGCAACCTTCCCGCCCAATAACTCCGAGCAAATGCGCGGCGTGGGTGAACATCCTCATCGCGGCTTTGAAACAGTGACCATCGTGTATTCCGGCGAAGTAGAACATCGTGATTCCTCCGGAGGCGGTGGACTGATTACTCCGGGCGATGTGCAATGGATGACGGCGGCTTCGGGTCTCGTGCATGAAGAATTTCATGGGCGTGATTTCGCCAAACGCGGCGGCAAGTTTGAAATGGTTCAACTGTGGGTGAACTTGCCTCGTAAAGATAAAATGACGAAGCCACGCTATCAAGGCCTGAGAAACGAAACGATCCCGACCGTGACTTTACCTGATGGGGCCGGAACTTTGCGCGTGATTGCTGGAAACTATCAAGACGCCAAAGGACCTGCACTGACATTCTCACCGATGAATTTGTGGGACCTCCGCCTGAAAGCGGGTCACACGGTGAAGCTGACAGTTCCTGCGGGCCATACTGCGGCGGCCTTCGTATTGAGTGGCCAAGTGGAAACTACCAGTGGCGAAAAAATTGGTGAGGCTGAGTTGTCCCTCTTTGAACGCGAAGGGAGCGAGCTTGTTTTCAAAGTTCTTGAGGACAGCAAAATTCTCTTCTTGGGCGGCGAACCGATTGATGAACCGATCGTGGGCTATGGACCGTTCGTGATGAACTCCATCGGCGAAATCAAGCAGGCCTTCATTGATTTTCAAGAGGGCCGCATGGGACAGCTGGGAGCCATCGAAGGCTCTGAGTCTTAAAATATATAAATATATGCAGACAATGCCAGGGGACACGACTCCCCTGGCGTTATCGGAAGATTTCGCAATATCTGGATCTGGTAACAACGTCGTGAAGATTTGTTCTAAACAGCTGAAGTCTGGAAGAAAATTCAAGAAAGGTTTACAGATTCTTCTTCTCGCGCTAGAGAAGTAAGTATGAAAACGACATTCGCCATTCTTATAACAATCTTCCTGTACCTTCCAACAACTGCTTTTTCACAAACAAAAGCAACTAACAATCACGAGATCAGCCTCGTCACGATGGAGATCCCCCCCTTCATGAGTGAGCACATGCCTGAACAAGGTGCCGCCACTTACGCCCTGAAGATGGTTTTCAAAAAACGCGGTTATGACCTTAAAATGAGTTTCGCGCCGTTTTTACGTTCGAAGTCTCTGGCGTCTCATGATCGGGATTTCGTCGGCTATGCTCCGAGCACAAAGTACAATCTGATTAAAGGTTTCAAACTTTCAAAATACTTCTATCACTCCAACTGGGTGATCATTCAAAATAAAGAAAACCCCGTTCAATGGAAAAAAATCGAGGACTTGACGAAGTACCACGGCGGTAACGTCAATGGCTATGACATGGTCCCTGAAGCAACTCGTCTTTATGAAGCCGGTAAACTAAATATTGAGATGGCTCCCGACGACACCCGTAATATTTTGAAGCTCGCACATAAGCGCGTGGATTACATCTTCATGGATGAGAGCATGTATAAGTTCTTGATGGCGACGAGCCCAGTTCTGAAGCCGTTCATCAATAAATTGGAAATTCACCCTCGCCGAGTGGAAAAACTCTCCTACGGCATTGCCTTTAGGAAAAACCCGCAGGGTTTGGCTTTGCTGGAGGAGATAAATAATGTAATCAATGACGAAGAGTTTACGGGTTATGTGAACGCCTACATGAAAAATCTTGCAGCAAGCGTTCCCACAGCCAATGCGAGTATCAGCAGTCCTGGCAAATAGTTATTTTAAATTTTTGCCGAAACCAAACTGAAACTTGTCCGTGTCGTCACCGCTTGCGGAAACGACACGACTAGCATCGACATAAACTTTCAAGCCCAGTTTTTTGCTGCCAATAGTGCGCTCGACACGAACGCTGACCAAGGCATTGAGCTCCACATTGTTTGAGCCGCGCTTGTTAACCGCAAAGTAAGGGCCGACACCCGCACTCACAGAGGTTTTTTCTGTAACCGGTTGAACGTACCAAGCTTGCACGGCAACTCCGTCGCGATCACGGCGAACATCGTCGTCGCCTTCATGAATGGCCGCAACGGACCAAGCGAATCCTCCGCCATAATATTTTTTAAGTTCGATTTGCGCATTGGCTGACGGATTAGTGCCACCGTGATTGGTAATGGTATTTCCGGCAGCAACGTTCAACCAAATAGAACTGTTCGGATCAAAATCGCGGGAGTCGCGGTAGTTACTCACACCGAAGTCTTTACCAAGCCCGACTAGAACAGCATCCGAACGTGAAGCGCCCGGTACATTTACGTGATTGTATTGGGCACGAATGTGCCAGCCATTGCTGGTAAAGTAATAGAGCACCGCTGCCGTTGCCAAGACACCGAGTCTTTTATCATCGAGCTCAACGCCATCGACAGTTGTCGTATTCATCGTGAAGTAAGGGCCAATACCAAACTCGGCCTTCACTCTGTCAGAAATATCTTTTCTGAAAACAACCTGAGTCGCGATCCCGTCACGATGATTGTTTTGTGGGTGACCTTCATTATAGTGAATGAAGTCGATGCGAACCTTGCTATCGCCGGGTCCGCGGCCCTTGAGCTCCTTACCAAAACGGACTTCGAGCGCGCGGTTTTGCATATCTCCGCCCTCGCTATTATAACCATTCCCGTAAGTGTTAGAAACGTAAGCTCCCGTTTCTTTGAGGTTGATATCCAGGTTTTCATCATTCATCTGGGCATGTCCTTGGAGAGACATTGAACCCACAGCCATTGCCAGTGCATACGTCCAAGCTTTTTTCATTGAGCGCTCCTATTTTTGATGTTCCGCGGACGGAGGAGCAAAGGATGTTCCAGGCTTAAATCGCAATGACCTGATCACGACAAAGAAGCGGCAAAAGCTTCGACATTTTGGCGCTGAAAAATGTCACGCGTTCCAAGCGAGCGCTTGAGCAACTACCGGGAAATTCTTAACAAAAACTTGTCTACAGGCCTCCGCCACCTCACGATGTTCGAGCTGCGTTCCAACCTCTGTCCGCAACTGAATATAGTGGATCCAACTGCGAACGGTGCCATTCATATAAAGCCGTGTGGCGGTCCCCAGGGGCAGCAGCGTGCGTGCGCACTCCTTAGCGATGCCCCGCTTGAGGGCCTCTTGATATTGACCGTAGGCGCTCTCCCAAACAGATTTTTGCGCCTGAACAAACCAAAGTTTAGTGTCATCGGAGAGATCATCCAAAGAATTCTGGCGATTCTTCTGATCCTGGCGGCGAGCCCCGTACTCTATAAAGTGATCGGCCTCCGCATAACGCTGTGAGAACTCTTGAAACGCAAACGAACGATGACGGAGGATCTGAGCAGCGATGGCCCGTGAAGTGTTGATCTCCACCACCATGTTCGCTTGTTCAAAGATCGACCAGTGCCCGTGTTTAATGCAGTAACTGATCAGCCGAGAGAACTCGGGATTGTCTTGATTCACGGGATTACTGACTCGCGCACAGTAAGCCATGATTTCTTCGGCGTTCGCGGTAACGGATATTAAGCGGACTGAGTTTTCTTGCATGAGGGCCTCCATGGATTAGTTATAACTTGGAGGGGCGTGGCTGATTAGCTGCAAGATTTCATGGATTATATTCTTTAAATCATAAGGTCATGGGGGGTTGGGTGTCTCCGAACTCGTATGTCCATCCATGCGAATCGAGGGCTATGTCGCCCTCGAGCTCCCCTTACTGGCGGGCATCGTGCCCGCCAGTCTCAACGTATCGGGTGCACTCTTACATTTCGAGTACTTGTCCCAGATCCATCACCAAGATGGCCACGATGGCCATCTTGCCCCGTTCTCATGGACGGATGCACATCGCTGTGACGATCGACTGGGCGTTTACGCGAGTCACACCGTGTTTGGAGAAGGAAAAGAAAGAATCCTGTTAGCATTCAAATCATGATACCCAAACAGGCTCTTAAACTGTCGTCCCCAAGAAATAATTTTCGTGAAGGGGCGAAGATCGAAAAGCCCCGTTAAATCCATCTTTTTAATTTTAGAAATAAGTCTTACAAGTTCAGCAGTCACAGTTCTAATAAATGAGTTATAGGCTTTGCGATCTGGAATCTGAATAATGGCATGCACATGAGTCCAATTAAGTGAAATGCGATACAATTTAATTTTGTATTTAGCAGCATGACTACGAATTAGATTTTCTATTCGGCGATCACCAGGAAAAAAGACTCTATTCCAAGTACTTTTTAAAACCAAGTGAATTGGCTCACGAGTAGAAAGCGGCCTAGCCGTTTTTCTTTTCCCCTCTAAAAGCGAGCCACCAAATTCTCTTTTGAAAACTTCAAAAAAATCAAACGCTGTTTGTCGCATAAAAATCTCTCAGAGTCAAAATCACTCACAAGCACTATTGCTCATCAAATTTCGATACTTATATATCACGAGTTTTCAGAGAGAAATTTCAAGAGAGTCGCGGGCATTTTCTATTACGCGATCAGAACGCGTAGGACCTTCGCCCCGCATCGCAAATCACAAAAACGGTTTTTTAAAATCGTAGAAGAAAAGTGCAGCTCACAAGCCCGCTAATGCAATCGAAAAACCCGTCAAGCGAATTCAGTAAAAAAACGATTGTATTAAACATTCGGAATCCGGACGTCGCACCCAGAGCGTCGGAAGTCATTTCTGCCTACTACTCACACCCCACGAGCTTGCACATCTCTTCGCGTGAAGATCCGCGCTTCAACATCGCTGCCAAATATTCGTCGGTGTAAGAGTCACTTCCCGCGGCCATCTTCTTCGCGATCTGATTCAAATTCTCCGGCGCTTTCAAGCGGGAGAAGAGCATATGCTTGAACTTTTTCTCTGCCAGACATTTCTCACCCATGCCCGCAGGCTGTTCCTTCGAAGCAGAGTTGCTCGACCAGAAACAGATCTTGCTCCCCTCGCTGTCTTTTTTTGTGCCGGTGAAAATCACCGAGTGGCCGCGCTCTTTGGCGCCGATCTCCTCCGTCCAAAAAGCTTTCATGAAATCGCCCGGCTCGGCTCTCGTAAGATCCGTGAAATTTTCGCCGAGTTGAAGCTGGTAGAAGAGCCGCGCGGTGCCCGGACCGTTGGCATTCCAGCGTCCCCACACTCCGGCGCCGTCTTGTTGTCCGTTTACAAGCAGTGCTTTTTGCGTTTCGTCAGTGAGCTCGAGTTTTTTTTCTGCTTGCAGCTTCGAAATCAGCTTTAAAAAAACCACATACGTCGACGAGCTGCAAAAACTTGGCGTGGTGTTTTCTGCAGCAATCACTATTTGCTTTTCACGAATGGAAATCGCATTTTTAAATCGCCCGAAAGTGGTTGCGGAAGTATCGTAACCTCCACCAGAGGGCATTTTGCCGGTGATCTCGAGGATCGAAGAGTTAAATGGAGCAGATGATGTTTTTGCAAACGGCACCGCAGGCACGAGCAAGAATGTTACGAAGAAAATAGTAACGATTTTCAGCATAGCATCATCGCAACATGGAGTTGAAATTCTGTCGAGTCCAATATTAACGTAGACAAACAAAAAAGGAGTCATTCCATGAAATCATTTGTTTTAGCTTGCAGCTTGCTCTTAGGCCTTCAGGCAAACGCAGGATATAACGTTCAAAAATTCCCAGGCAAAGTTACCATCGAAGTCGACGTCGAGGCTTCACAAAACAATTCTCCGATCGATGTGCTTTTTGTGATGGATGACTCAGGAAGTATGGGCACCTACCAACAAAAACTCTCGGACTTAACCCCGGTTTTCGTGGACGCCTTGAAAAATTTAAGACGTGATTTTCATGCGGGCGTGATTACGACGAGTGTTACCGATTACATTCAAAAACCAACAGGAGGAATGCTTCGCGGAAGCCCTCTCTTTGTAGACAACAAAACCCCGGACTTTGGATCCGCCCTGGCAAAAAATCTACTTGTCGGCACGAATGGCGATGCCGTGGAGCAGCCCTTCCAAACCGCGACTCTAGCTCTCACAGAGCCATTGCTCAGTGGCTACAACAAAGGCTTCTTACGTGACTCCGCCGCTTTGGCATTAATTTTCGTCACCGATGCAGAAGACCAAAGCCCCCAGGACGTCAAAGCAATGACCGACCTTTTGAAAGCTCGCAAACAGTCTTTGGACAAAGTGACTACTTTCTCTTGGATCGTGCCGACTGTTACAAACGACCAGTCTTGCCAACGTGATGACGGTACGACTCCGCCAACAAAAATTGAGGACCTCAGCAAAGAGCTTCAGGGTACCACCTACAGCCTCTGCAATATTACGCAGGCCGCTTACAGCGATTTCGCGGACAAACTTGCTAAGTTCGGCGCAGGCCCCCTCACGCCCTCATTGACGGAAGTGCCGTTGACGATCGCACCTGTGGTTTCTTCGATCCAAGTTAAATTCGGCACGGAAACTCTTGTCGGTGGGGATATGAAAATGGGCTGGGTCTATGATTCCAAAAAGAACGCCATTGTTCTTGGCGATGAAATCGACTGGGCTTCACAGCCTGTCGGCACAAAACTTTCCGTCACCTTCGTTCCAGCAGATTGGCAGAAGTAATTTTAAGTCTCGCGGAGGACGTTACTCTTGGTCTTGAGTGACCACTGTTCTGCGCGGCGCCGGTGCTTTCTTCACAACACGAGGTGGCTGTGGAGCTTGTTGCTGGTATTGATACTGTTGCTGCTGTTGCGTTTGCTGCGCCTCTGCTTTCGGGCGCGCATAGCGAGGCTGGGCCTTTACAAGAGTTCTTGCAGGGGCCCGCACTTTTGGTTGCGGAGCGACCCTTTCTTCAGCACCAATGCCTCCCCCCGCCCGTGGTGCCACAGCTGTGACACGAGCTTGCGGCACCAGGAAATCGAAAAGCGCATAAGACTCATCTAATTTTAAAACAACAATCGAAATGATATAGAAAGCAAACATCATATAGTGACGAGTCGATGCCTTCTCTTTCATCATCTTCTCGATACCGCGAAGACGCTGATCCACTTCTGCATCGATCGCCGATTTGGGTGGCGCCTTTTGCGAAGCCGGTGGCGGAACCACCAACGTCGGATCTCCCGACACGACGGTCGGCGCCGTCGCCATCGTCGAGTTACTGAGCGACAGCTGTACGTTCATATTGAGGATACGAATCTCATTGCGCTCTTGTTCAATCTCCGCGGCGAAAAGCTGTTGCAGTAATTTCGCATTCTCTGAGTAAGAATAATTTGGATAGTGAGTCTGCATTAGCTGGCGAAGAGCACTCTGAAGCTCTTCCGCCGAAGCAAAACGCTCCTCCGGATTTCGACGCAAACATTTTAAAATAATTTGATCAAGTTCCGGCGGAATCGCGCCATTAAAGTAGGAAGGCGCTTTCACATTGTAATCACAATTGCTAATGGTGGTTAGAATGGTCATCTCAGAATCGCCGGCACGATAAAATGGGCGGCGCAATGTTAACAATTCCCAAGCAACAATCCCTAGCGCGAAAATATCTACGCGCACATCTAAAGGATCACCATTGATTTGCTCTGGAGATAGGTAGGCGAATTTTCCTTTAATGGTTCCGGCGCGAGTGGCCTCATGCATACTGCTGGCCGCTTTTGCAATGCCGAAATCGATGACTTTGAGGTTTCCTTCGTAGCTCACGATGAGGTTGTGCGGAGAAATATCGCGATGAATAGCGCGCACTTCTTCGCCTGTAACCTTGTTGACGAAGGTATGCGCATAGCTGAGTCCCGAGGCCGCCTGAGCAATCAAGCTGATAGCCAAGGGAACCGGAATCATCTCCCCTTTCTCAGTGAACTTCACCATAATGTCTTTCAGATTTTTGCCTTCTATATATTCCATGGAAATATAAGGCTGACGGTTGTAATCGCCGAAATCATGAATTTGTACAGTGTGAGGATGGTTAAAGCCCATGCAAACGCGAATTTCTTCCTGAAACATTTTAATGAACTCCATGTCCCTCGCGGCATGGGGTAAAATACGTTTAATAACTTGAACGCGGCCATTGCCTTTATGACTTGCAGGGCGCGCAAGAAACACTTCAGCCATCCCGCCGGTCGCGAGTTTCTTCAGCAATATATAATTGCCGAAGTTCTCGAAATTTGGAAATGCATCACTAGACATAATAGAACCTCCGTGTGTACCCTGCATCTCATTACCCATTATAAACCAGCTTCCCAAAAAATTTTAAGTTTCACCGAACGCCCATTTTTTTGACAGTTCGTTTGTTAATTCGGTCAAAGTTTCAGACAGTTTAATGATGTAACGACTTTTGTCCAAATCGCTCCGTGAAATAAGCCGGTACATTTTTAATCTCTTGAAACCGTCTAAGGTCAAAGTACTCATACATTCGGCTCGCGTAGAAGATCAGAAATTCGTTCCTCTCGTGGCACCAAGCTGTGACCACCCAGTCCTGCCCTTTCTTCGTGACGGACTCGATGGTGATTTGCCAAATGTATCTTTTCCCTTTCATGTTCATGTAGCAGATCCTGGCATCCGGTCCCTGCACATGCACGCGGCGGACTCTTTCGATTCTCGCCTGTATTTTTCTGCGGCTGGATGAATACCAAAAGTAAAAAACCGCCACAAACGCTAAAGATAAATATAATGAAGTCATGACTCACTCCTTGTGTCGTCGTCCCTTGCCATCATTATAGGGCTCAAAAATTAAAAAAAGGTAATCGTTGCGCTAGGATTTTCAAAATAGAACACTGCAGTTTTAGAGTTCTACACTTCTGAAAAAAATGCTGAAAAAAATTTCAACGGATCTTTCGAAAGACCCACGATGCTCGTGTTTGCTGGCGAAAAGGATGACAAAAATTTGCGAAAAGTAGTTTCGAGCAAATGAGCACTCATGTTTTATCAAGGCCGGGTTAGAATTTCTTTTTATTTTGGGTATATTTTCTGCATTAAGATCCGAAAGAACAGCAAGGACGAATTTAAATGCAGAAGAGCCACATTTTAGTGTCGATCTTTTTGATAGCCTCCGGCTTTTTGGGTCCCCGACCTGCTCAAGCCCAATTACGGTGCGAGCAGATCTTTTCCCAAACGTCGCCCCTTGTTGTCAGCGCTGATTGGCGCCCCACTTCAGGCGGACTATTTTCCGCTGTTCGTGCCAATGCTGCTCACAACTGGGCCTATTTTAAAACTCTTCAGCCCCATCTTGGGGCTCTCAAAGAAGCATTTGTAGTTCAGGGAACAGCCATCGGAGATTTTCATATTCTGAATATTGGTGACATCGAACTTGCCAATGGCAAGCGCAAGCTGGGCCTGATCGATGTTGATGACGGCGGTCATGCTTCCCTCTTTGCGGATTTCACTCGTGCCGCGATTAGCAATCAAGTTTCACCTTATAAAGTTCCACTCAAAGATTTTTGGAACTCTTATCTTGCCGGCCTCATGAAAGAGAAACTGCAGAAACCCGACACGCTGGAAGATGTTATGGAAAAGAGTCACGATGATTTCCTAAAAAGAAATGAGGAGTACATTTCAAGCCTCACCACAGACGGTAAAAAATTCTCATCGAAAGCGGAAGTCAAATCTATTGAAGAGGCAGATCCATTAACGGCAGATATCTACTCCAATAGTCTCGTCCGTTTCAAAACAACACTTGGAGATGCAGAAATTCTAGATAGCGGCTATAAAATCAAGCAAACCGGAGGCAGTCAGGGTGTTCCCCGTTTTTGGTTTCTCATTAAGAAAAACGGCCAGACCTCTATCATCGAATTTAAAACTTTGATCAGTCCTGCCATGAGTGTCTATCGTCGTCAGGCCTCACAAAGAACTCGAATTAAAAACCTGATTCAAACTTACCGCCCGCAAAGGACTACTTATGGCCTTTATGAATTTGTCGATGGCGGCAAATATCAGTTTATCGCGCGCGAACGCCTCGAGGGCTTCCTTGAATTTAATCCCGAAGGCGATGTCTCTGCAAACGAAGCCGAAAGAGGTCGCACGGTCTACCTCTATCTTGCGAACCATGCGGGCTTTTGGCATGCGCAACAGGGCCACGGCGAAGAACTCTTTATAGCTCTCAGAAAAAATGAACCCGCTGCATTTGCCGAGTTCGAAAAGATCGTGAATGATTACATCGAACTGATGAAACGTGAGAATAACTAATAATTAGCTATCGAAATTTTGATTTGTTTTTAAAGAGCTTTCAATCGAATGACTCACACTTTCCTAAAAAAGATCATTTTTTTTAAAATGCTTGATGAGTTTTTCAAAAGACATCGTTAGTCTTTTCTCATGGAATTTAATGCTCTTAAAAAAATCGGGTACACTCTTCGCTTCCATCGCAGACGCATGGAGCTCTCACAAAACCAAATGGCCGAGGCCTTGGGAATTTCTTCGCGCAACCTCCAGCGTATCGAGGCTGGCGAAGTGGAACCTAAATTAGAAACCCTCATTTGCATTTCTAAAGTGCTCGATATTCCGGTTTCTTCTTTGATCAGACCGACAGATACCAATGTTCTGTCTATTCAAGAAGTCGCCACGAGTGAAGAGCTCGATATTTTCCAAGAACTCCATCGTGGCAATGTGGCTACCGGTGAAGATCTCAGCTTAGCAGAGCAAATGATCGCAAATGACCGCACACTCCGTCCCAGCGCGACTCTGCAAGCGCAACTGCATGGGACCGTAGCAACATGTTCGGAAAAACTCTCCGAATTGATCGGAATCAAAGAACAGAAGATTGATATTCATCCTTATGTGGTGTTCGGTACTGCCGCCGAACGTTGGGAGTTCGTGTTTCGCCATGGACTCAGACAAGCGGTGATCGAAAATGCCTATCTCTTTCCGAACGGAATAAAGGTCTTTCAAGAGTATCACTATAATCTGAATCCAAATCCCGATCGCCCTACTTCAGAGATTTACATTCGGGATATTACAGAAAACTACAATCTCTCTGTGTGGCTCAAACAAATGAAAACAAAAAGAGCGCTTCCTTAAAACGCTCGTCTAGTTTTTTTTCGTGATTTCACTATACGACACTTGTGGCGTTTTCCCCTCTGTAGATTTGACAGAATATAACAGTCATCTTACATAGGAGAAGAGCTCATGATGAGCGTGGTTGTTATACTCTTAGGAATATTGTGTTCAACCTTGGCGATGGCCAACGAAGCTCCAACAAAATTGGACGGAGCTGTTATTATCGCCGCAGAAAATGTGCGGGACCTCATGACTTCGGGCGCGAAGGTCTACGATGTTCGTGCTGCAAGTGAATATACTCACGAACATATCCCAAAATCTAAGAACATCCCGTATCAAGAAAAGTTGAATTTAAGTAAGAAGATCTCTAACAAAGAAGATCCAGCGATATTTCATTGCAATGGCCAAGGCAGTTGGCGCAGCTACAAAGCCTCCGCACAAGCCCTCAAAGAAGGATACAAACAAGTCTATTGGTTCCGCGGCGGACTCCCTGAATGGAAAAAAAAGGGATTCGCGGTCGAGAAAGAATAAAGATATCCATTCAATACAGATCTCATTTTGAGACGCCATCGGCTTTGTCGAGACTTTTGACTTCGCGATGACATTTTAAGGCTCACTCGCAAACGCCAAGCGACGGCGTGCAATTAATTGCATTTGGCTTGGCAAATCTCCTGCATTGAAGCTTTGCAGGAGAATAAATATGAAACTATTATCTTTGGCATTTTCTATGTTGTTGGTACTTCCTATGTCTTTCGCTCACGCAGCGCCCGCTGCTGCAGTAAGCGACGAGGCCCTTGATGAATTTGAACAATTCACCATGCAAATGCGCGCTTATCAAGAAGCGTATGATCGCGGTGAAGTTGCTTCTCCTTTAAAGGTTCAGCAAATCGACACAGATGCAAAAGAAGTAAAACCTGAAGAAAATATTGCCGACTATAAAGCAGCTATTGGCGATCGCTATTACGGTTATCAATTATTTATTCTGGTGAACAAGTCGGTGAGTCCGGTCGCTAGCAAAGGTCGTGACCGCCGTGTTATGCAGCCACAAACTATGTACATTTTTGCTCGCGAAAATAATGATGAAATTGTATTAAAAGACCTCTTGCCTGTATCAACCGGTAAAGAGCCTAAGCCAGGTACAGTCGACACTCGTGAGGGTTACATGCGCGTGCAAAACGCCCAGAAATCCTATACCTCCCGTAAATTCGGTGAAGCGATGCCCTTCAGCTTGTGGTTTGAATCTGAGTATGGAACTGCTATCCATCAAACATTGCAACAACGTTGTGATAACTTAATTGGCCACCGCGCTTCTGCGGGTTGCATTCGCCTTTGTCCAGGTGATGCCGAGAAGGTTTTTAACATCGTGACAGATCCAGCATTTCCACGCTCTTCTGCGATCGTGTTGTTGGATAAGCGCACAGGAGTTCCTGTTGCTCGTGGTACGGACAGACCTCTTAGCAGAACTCAAATTGATGTTAACGGTATCTACGGTATGCCGAAGGTGATCCGTGGCTATCCGGTCATGGTTCGCATCATCGACGGCAATACTCCGCAAAAGGCTCAAGAGTTGCAAAACCTCTTGCAGAACCCAACCCAGGGTTTCCAGCAATACTTCAAGCCTGTTTCTCCACAGGTTTTCCAAAGCCTTTCAATGTAGAATTATAAAAGTTTCAGAAATAAAAAACCGAGGCCCCAGCCTCGGTTTTTTTCGTTTTGACAGCATAAAATGACCGAAGCTTAAACACCCCTTTCTACTTTACACACTGTCTTTGCAAAGTCCCAAGATCCGCTATAATGGCCTGCGGAGGGGTTATGAACGTTCATTTTTTCTTGGTTCTTTTGTTTGCATCTTGGTTCGCAAGCACTTCACTGGCAACACAGCTGCCCTTTAATAAGAAATACGACGAAGCCTTGCTTCAAAAAGTCGTCAATCTGCCAATGCCTGAGTTACTCAAAGAAATCACGAAAACAACCGACATCGTGATCATCCCAACGCGAACCCCGCTCGACAAAGAGCTTCCGAGAACAGCTCTCGAAGACAGCCCCGTGGTGAAAGTCGCAAAAGCGTCTTTACCTAAAAAAGTGCGTGAGACTTTGGGTGATATCCGCGGCAATAACGCCCTTATGATTGAAAAGGGCGATCCTGACGTCAAAGTTTCCAGAAATACAATTTACACTAACGAGTTCATCGACGGTTACACTTTGATTCATGAGTACATGCATTCCATCATGAACATGAATAACAAAGTCCCTACATCGGCTTCGAACTTGGACACTTACCGTGCATTTAATAAGGCCGCATTCCTCTATAGCAAGATTTTCGCGAACCGTGCGCTCCTGAACGACAGCCACTGGCGAAATGATATGATTTCAGCATTGGAAGATCACTGTGAAGCTCTCATCCGCGAAACGGCCGCGACGAACGTGGAAGAAGTTCTGATCGAAACTGTTTTGCGCCGGGAAATCAAAACGACGTCTCCGCATTACAATGAGTATCGCGTCGCCAATGGCAAGAGCTACTCCGATTACTCACTTGCGACTATCTTTAATAATTTCAATACCTCGATCGACAAGGTGGATTTCATCACCAACGAGATCAAGCACCTCGAGTCGATCTCAGAAGAGACTCGCAAAGCCGATCTCGCTCGCATAGCCGCGATGAAAGAAAAGTATCTGAAATTCAGAGACGAAGTCGTCAAGCTTCAGGAGTTTGCGAAATAGGTTTTATTGCAAACTGGCCTGCCCCTTGCATTTCATAGTGCTGAGGTCTTAAACAGCTATGAAAGCAAAGATAACGAAGGCTTGGAACCTACTATTTCTACATCTGCTTGCCATTTTAGGGCTCACGGCGCCGCCTTCGTTTTCATACGGACAAATTTCTTGTGATCAGGTCTTTTTGGAGACCTCTGTCTCAGAACGAGACACTGAGGTAACACCCCCTCTTCTCAGTCAACTCGATCGAATATTTACCTCTACTAGCTATGGTATCTCCTCGGAGGTTGCCACGACCTTGCGCTCACGGTCTCAGGGTCCTCAGAAAATCCGCGTTCTAACAAAGCTGGGTTTCACATTTCAGTTGAGCGCCCAGCGGCTTGTTACCAAGGCCCCGACCTGGTCGGAGTTTGCAAAGAACTACAAATCTGTCATGGATGAGCTAAAAGTTCCGGAATCCAAGCGCCTTGCCCCCGCCGTGGTTCTTTACCGTGACGTGGCCGAAGGACAGCGCGAGTACAAGCTCATCAATCCGCTCAAAGAGTCCTTCCCGGCAGAGGCTGAAGGCTTCAAGAATTTACCTATACGCATTGAATTTAACATTCCATTTAAAATTATTATGCAAGGCCTTCGTGAAGGAAAATTCCCGCTCATGACGGCCTCCCATGACATGTTCCACTTTATCGCTTTTGCCATGCACCCTTGGTTTGCGGAGGCTCTTGTCAGTGCCGCCCGTGGAATCCGTGACGAGCAAATCACTCCGGCCTTTAAGCGCCGCTTGTTTTGGATGATGGAGTTCACTTCTGTAATAAAATCTGGCGATGTCGGCCGACTGGATCTAAAGCACGACGATGTCAAAGCCCTGCGCAAAGACTTAGACATTCTTTTTGGAAAGACTCTTTTAGAGCGAGCAAGGCAAGTGGGAGTCATTTTCGAAAGTGCACTGAATGACGTTTCGGGAGCGACGACCCTCGATCGGGAGTTCGCCTCGATGATCAGCGCAAGGTTTGCTGCTAAAGAAAATCAGATATTCAAACCCAGTTCCGTAGAGCCTTCCCAGGCAAGAGTTTCACGTTTGATTGAAATGGCGAAACTATACAACTCCGAGATCAGCATCAAAGTCTCGGGCTCAAACCTACAGAGAGAAACCTCCAACGAAATTATTTCCTTTAACTTAAAAACACTGTGGTATGTTCAAAGTGAACTTCGCAGAGCTCTGGAGAAATCCGATCAGGAGCTGGCACAGCAGATGGCACTGAAGGGCGGGCCATCGTTTCCTGAAGACGTTCTGATTCAAACACCGGAAGGTCCTGTCTTAGGCCCCCAAGCAAGAACTTATCTCGAAAGTTATTTGAAAGATCTCACAGCACGAATGCAATTTGCGATGCTTGCTTTTAAGGATCCCGGTAGCAGCGAAAAATTTGTTCAAGAGATGCTTTCGCCGGATCCGTCGCCAACGGGATTCGCCGCAAATATTTTGCGTGAAATCTTTAATTTTAGTATCATTCAAGATCGTTTTTTCAAGGGCACGGATTGAAAACACTGCCGTCGAGCTTGGCACTATAGAATCCCAACGAGATATTGTCCGCTCTAGCCGCACTGCACTGGGCGGCGGAGTAAGCTGTGTACTCAGCATCAAACACGGGTTTTCCCATTTTAATAAATGGCTGGTACTTCGCGCACTCATTATTTTCATAGCATTGCTCGGATACAACAAAATCAAAGTCGTTGACCAAAGCTGCGGCAAGGTCGCCGACGTTATTCAAAGCGACGACCAATCCCCGGTCGTGAGCCGCGCGGGCCAGGAAGCTGTTGTAATCCGTTTGAGTGTTTGCATCCAAAGGGAAACCCGATGAGCTCGAAAAGGCATCGACATTGTCCAAGTCGACGCCGTCGCAGCCTCTGCTTTTGGCGAGATCCATCCGCGCTAGCATGATCGAGCGCACCGATGCGGATCGCGTGTCCAACCAGCGATCGGAACTTCCGCCACCGAGGACATTACCAATGTCAGATGAATTGAACGAGCTCGCATCCGGACGATAGTTTTCGTAAGAGCCAACGGAGATATAACAAATAACTACATGACCTTGGGTCTTCAAGCTCTGCACATTCGCAGCACTTGTATTGAACATATCAATGTCGTAAACCTGCGCTGCCTGGGATTGAGTCGATCCTTCCAACTGGTAATACCATGATGTTAACGGCTTCAAGTCTATAGCTGGTGTTTCTGGAATAAAGATATTCGCCAAATAGTTGAGCTGGTCCGAAGAGTCGATGAAGAAGTCCCCAACGCCGAGATCCTTGGACGCGATTGTTTGGCAATTATCGCGAACCAACTGCGCCGTCGTCGCAGATTTTAAGATAATTCTCGCCTTGACGAGAGTGCCATCAGGACAAGCGTCGGCAGCAGGAAGAACATATGGCTTACCTTCATATGGCTGACCACCGCCATTCTGGGATGCCAAGGGCGGCGCTGGTTTGGAGCTAGAGCTAAAAGACGCATTTTGCTTCGAGCAATTTTGAAAGAATGCGATGAGGAAAATAAATATAATAGAGTGAAATAAGAGACTCTTTTGCAAAACTTCTCCCCTACGCGTACTAAAACCGACGTCTTTATATATATTAACAAAAATATCCGCTATCCGTGATGCCTAAAACAGATTTTCGTTCCAAGTGGCGCGGCAAGGGACATCCCATTCTGATACTGTAAATCGATTTATGACACTTATCGCACCAAATTTGTAATGCGGGTCAAAGCCATGTAGCCTACAAATAGGAGAAAAATCCGTGGCAGCAACCGAGAACAAAGATTCCTATAAGAGCCTTATCTCAGAATGGGATGCTTTCATTCGCCAAGGCCAACTCCATCGCGCCGCCGATCAAATTCGCAAATTCAATTTTCAGCAAATACCGCGCGAATCCCGAACCGCTTTAGCCAACGTCTGCCGACGCGCGGGGCTCATCGGACATGGCCTCAAGGTTTTGCAACCCCTTGTGCGCCAACTAGGGCCGTCCGTCGACAAGCCAGCCACGCAAGAGGAAACTTGTGAATATGCGGCACTATTGATGCGTAACGGATCTCTAGCTGAAGCGATGAATCTTCTCGCCGGCATCGATGGCGAACGCTTGCCTTTATCTTTGCTTTACCGGGGATTTTGTCATGTTTCTTCTTGGGACTACGAAGCTGCGGCCCCCCTGTTTGAGGCGCTGCTCAAATCCGAAATCGATGATTATTCGAAATTAATCGCCCTCGTTAACTTGGGAGCTTCACTCTCGGCCATAGACCGCAGGCAAGAAGCCATGGAAATCATCAATCGGGCGATCGTCGCGGCTACGAAAGTTCAAGCTCAGCGCCTCATTGGCAATTGCCTGGAAATTCGCGCGCAAATTTACATGAGTCAAAATGCTTTCGCCGAAGCAAAGAAAGATCTCCGCCAGGCTCATGAGATGTTTGATAAAAATAAAAATTACGACCTTCTGCTGATTTCGAAAAACCTCGCTTTCATTCAAGCTTTGGAGGAAAAATCCCTCGAGCCCATTCATAAGTTTAAAGCCGAAGCGATGGCCAGAAAGCATTGGGAGAGCGTGCGTGAGGCGGATTTCTTTTCATTGAAGATCCGCTTTGATCAGAAGCTCTTCGATCACCTGATTGTCGGCTCACCGCTGCCGGGCTATCGCAAGCGGGCTCTCAAACAGCTTCCCCACGAGCCGAGCGATTATTGTCTTTTGGGGAAAGAGGGCTCTCGCTGCCTCGACCTTGAAAACGGTCACAGCAATAGCGATACGGGGCTGAATCCAGGTAAGAAAGTTCACGCCGTCCTGGCCGCCTTGGTGGCGGATTTCTATGCTCCGCGGAATTCGGGGAGCTTGTTTGCCAATCTCTATCCGGACGAATACTTCGATATTGGCTCGTCGCCAAATCGCGTGCGCCAGGCCATCTATCGCGCCCGCAGCTGGCTGAGCGAGCAAGATATCCCCGCAGAAATTCACCAAGATGACGGCGATTACCGCTTTGAAATTCAGGGTGATTTCAGCCTGCGCATTTCCTACGCCAAACCGGATCTTCAGAGCGAAGCCATTCGCTTCTTAGAAATGAAAAAGGCCTTGCCGCCGGGCCAGCCATTTACAATTGGCGATGCCTGTGCGCTCTTAAATATTTCGCGGTCGACGTTTCACCGCCTCGCCGAATATGGCTTAAAAAACGGACTGCTTCGTCGTGTCGGAGTGAAACGCTCCACCTCCTACGTTCTTGAGCCTTAATCCTATTTGATTTGCCCCCCCTTTTGTCTCATCTCGATTCGTTCTTACACCAAAAATGTGACGCGCAATTAGTGCTTGAAACAGTCAAAATAGTTTTCATGGGGGTAAAATGAAAACTTATCAAAAACCACTGATTGTATCTGTATTCCGAGCAAGAACACTGATTCCTTATCTGGCAGCCGTCGGCTTGTCATTGCCTTTGAGCGCTGCTGCCGGTGTCAGCAAGATGAAACTCTTGACGGCTCCGCAATCACTTGCCGTAGGTCAGTGCTCAAACCTTGTCATGGTCCAAGCCCAAGACTCATCTGGAAATCCAGCAAATGTTTCCAGCAGCACAAAAATCTACTTCGATCAGGGAAGTTCCTCTCTGAAAATTTTCAAGGATGCGAATTGCGCCATAGCTGCATCCACAGTTTCTATGGTGGCTGGAACCAATAAAGTGTCATTTTACTTCAAAAGCACCTCTTCCGGATCTAAGCGTCTTTATGTATCGACAATGAACTATGTCGACGACAGCCAGTACGAACAAATTTCTTCTGGTTCTTCGACGCCTCCACCAGCTGCAACACCTGTTGCAACACCTGCTCCTACTGCAACGCCTGCACCCGTGCCTTCTTCCACTCCGAAGCCAACTCCAGTGCCAACGGCAACACCTGCTCCAACTCCGAAACCTACGGCAACTCCGACTCCGGCTCCATCATCGACTCCTGCACCTACTCCAGTTCCTGTAGCTAGTCCAACTCCGGTGCGAGCTCCGGGCTCAGCTCCTCTCTTTGGTCGTGCGGTTCCATCGCCAATTTATGGAGTGACTTTGGATGACATTTCCAGCTATCAAACGGAAGTGACAGCGTTGCAAAAGTTCCCTTATGTACCAACAGCTCGCGTTGTTCTGGATCCTGGAACAGTACCGTCTGATTATACAACGGCTATCAGCGCGATTAACAAGTCGGCTTACGTGATGGCAGAATTGCAAGACTCTGCAGATATGAAGTCGCAAACCGTGGCATCCTATCAATCTCGCGCCCAGACCTTCTTTGCGAGTCTGAAAAATTCTGTCGATATTTGGGAAGTCGGTAACGAAATCAATGGCGACTGGTTGGGCACTGGTGTTGAAGACAAACTACGTGCGGGATTTAAAGTCCTCGACGACGCCGGCGCGACCACTGCAATCACGTTCTTCTACTTCGGCGAACCTGGTCAGGCCAACTGTATTCCTGCTTCGCAATATGAAATGTTCACGTGGATCAATAATCTCCAACAGCTGAGTCTCCCTGTTGCCCAACGTGATCCGCAAAACGAAAAAATGCGACTCAATGTGGACTACATCTTTGTCAGTTGGTATCCGCAGCAGTGCAATAACATCAAGCCTGATTGGTCCACTGTCTTCGCACGACTGGCAGCGATCTATCCGAATGCCAAGATTGGCTTCGGTGAAATCGGAACTGCGAATCCGCAAAATGGTTCTAGTTACGAGTTGAATCTGATCCAGGAGTTCTATCCATTAGCATCCCGCATTCAGTTGCCAAGCAGCTATGTCGGTGGTTACTTCTGGTGGTACTTCGCGGAAGAAATGAACAACTCCAATATCATGAACGCCTTGCTCAGCGGAATCCAACTCGGTCCGAAACCTTAAGCCCAGACCCCATACCCGGGGGAGGATGGCCCTCCCATCTTCCCCTGGATTTTGCTCGGTTCCTTTGATCTATCACTGCCACTTTTGGGCGAACCACGCGTCCGTATTTGTGTCCACGTATCAATTTAATATCAGAGTAAAAAGTGTTCCATAAAATGTATCACTTAACAGTTTTAGTGCTCGATAGGATCCTGTTTTCAACTCGACCATGGAGCCTTCCTCATCTTACTTCCGATAAGCTAATAACAAGTGAAGAATGCTATGAATCGACGTCAATTCTTTAAAAAAATCTTTCATCTTGGGGGCGCTTTGAGCCTGCCTGTGTTGCTTTTCCCCATGAGAAAAGCCCGCGCCCACATGATACCCTTTGCGATGTGGAAAACACAACCCGTGCAACGAACCCTGTGGTCCTGGGGATATAATGGCAACGGGGCACTGGGGGACGGAACAATCACCAATAAAAGCTCGCCTATTCAAGTCGGCGCTCTCACCGATTGGGCCTTGATCAGTGCGGGAAGTGTCCATGTCGCCGGCATCAAAAACAATGGCACTTTATGGACCTGGGGTGACAACACCAACGGAAACCTTGGAATCGGCACCACCGTCGGTAAAAGCTCTCCAGTCCAAGTGGGAGCCCTCACTAATTGGGCAATGGTGAGCTGCGGTGGAATGTATACGACGGTTGAACATTACAACATGGTGGCCACCAAAACCGACGGGACCTTGTGGGCGTGGGGCGACAACTCTAGTGGACAACTGGGTGACGGCACCACCACCAATAAAAGTTCTCCAGTGCAAATCGGCGCGCTCACCGATTGGAGCTACGTCTCCACCGGCTGGGGTTTTCACACGATGGCAGTTAAAACGGATGGCACCCTCTGGGCGTGGGGAGCCAACAATCTTGGACAACTCGGTGATGGCACCACCACCAATAAAAGCTCTCCAGTACAAATCGGCGCGCTCACAAACTGGGCCAAAGTGGCCGCGACGGAATCCCACACCATTGCCCTTAAAACCGACGGAACTCTCTGGGCGTGGGGCGGCAACGGAAGTGGCGAATTGGGAGACGCCACCAACGTCAACAAAAGTTCTCCGGTGCAGATCGGCGCGCTGACGACGTGGACGAAGATCAGTGGCAATGGCGGCCAAAGTTTTGCGATCAAAAACGACGGCACTTTATGGGCCTGGGGCAATGGTGCCAATGGAGCGCTGGGCCTCAGCTCCACAGCCGATAAGAGTATACCCACACAAGTTGGCGCGCTCACCAATTGGGCTGAGATCAGCGCAGGCTATGATCACACGGCCGCTTTCAAAACCGATGGAACCATCTGGGCCTGGGGAACCAACGACAAAGGCCAGCTCGGTGATGGCACCGTCACCGCAAAAAGCTCCCCGGTGCAGGTAGGCGCCCTCACCACGTGGGCAAAAATAATTGCTGGCGAATCCTACACAGTTGCTTTGAAGTAGCTTAAAGTAGATCTATGTTACGCCAGTTTATAAAACGAAAACGCTTTGATCGCCTTCTCAACGAACAACTGGCCGCGGGGCTGCGCGGAGATTTTCAGCGCGGCTGGGACCTCGCCGAGGAGTTGCATCGCCTAGACCCGAACAATCAACGAGCCGCTTTTAACCGCTCCTGGTATGAAATGATGAGAGGCGATCTTTTCAAGGGGCTTTCTCTTTTAGATAATGGCCGATGGCTCGGCGTTTTCGGAGATCCTCCCCTGCCGACATCAAAGCCCATCTACAAAGATCAGAACCTGCAAGGGAAGCATCTTCTTTTGTGCAGTGAAGGCGGCTTGGGTGACGAGATCATCAACGTGCGCTTTGCCGAAGACTTCAGCAATCTCGGCGCCAAAGTGACGGTCACTTGCGATCCTTCACTAAAAAGCGTTTTCGCCCGCGTGCCGGGAGTGTCCTCGGTCGTGAACCACACAGCGGCGCCGCATGTCCATCACGATTTCTGGGTGCCAGCGATGAGTGCCGCGCGCGTTCTGGAATACAGCTATGAGAAACTCACAGGCCGCCCCTACTTAAGCGTGTCCCCCGAGTACCGCGCCAAGTGGGCCGAGTACTTTGCAAAAAACTTTGCGCCTGAAAAGCGGCCGCGCATTGGTTTGCGCTTCTATGGCAATCCTCAGTTTGAGAACGAACAGTTTCGCAAGTTTCCTCCGCAGGATCTGATCTCAGTGGTGGGCGATCGTCCTTGGGTGAATCTGCAAAAAGAGGAAAGCCCCCTCCCCCTCGAAACCTGGGAGGACACTCTGGCCGTTCTCGATCAGTTAGATCTCGTCATCACTTCTTGTACCAGTGTCGCCCACGCCAGTGCGGCTCTCGGCAAAGAGACTTGGATTTTGACTCCCGTTTTGCCTTATTACGTTTGGGCTTTGCCGGGAGAGGCCTCCCCGTGGTACCGCTCGGTCCGACTCTTTCGCCAAAAAGAATTTGGCGATTGGACGAAGACCTTCGCGGAATTGAAACTCGCGCTTACTTCGAAACAGTCTAAAGGCAATTCGTCACCAAAATGAGGCCTGCGCCACCGGCCCCGGGGCCACCGCTGCTGCTGAGACCTGCGCCACCGCCGCCGCCACCATACAGTCCGCCTGCTCCCGATGAGCCACCAGAAGAACATCCGCCGGCACCGCCGCCGCCACTGCCCCAGGGAGCACTCGCATCGATATCATTCCCATCACCACCATTACCACCATTCACACCGCCGGGGTTACAACCACCCCCACCGGCGCCAAGAGTCCCATTCGTTCCCGAAGCGCCATGCACTCCGGCCCCCGCTCCCGACCAATTGTTACCGCCGTCTCCTCCGAGCGTGCCGGAAGCACTTCCGCCAGAGTGATTGCCGTTACCGCCGCCACCGCCGCCGCCGCCGGAGCTGGTTCCACCACCCCAGCCACCCCAGCCGCCTTGCCCCTGGGGACCACCCGCCGAACCACCGCCGCCGCCACCGTTATTGCCAACATTGCCTCCGGTGCCACCAGCTTGAATGGTGCTGCCGACAGAACCCGCGTTCCCGCCACCGCCACCGGAACTCGTACCGCCGCCAGAGCCCCCTTTCGCAAGGACAGTGCCCGTAGTCTTAAACCACGTATCTCCTCCGGCAGCACCTGCGCTTCCTCCCGAGCCGACGGAAAAGCTCGCTGTGGAATTTCCGGTGAGAGCGAGGTTGGTGATTTTTGCGTAGGCCCCACCACCGCCACCGCCTCCCGCAGATCCACTCGTGGCACCACCGCCGCCCCCACCGCCGCCGATGACTTCAATGGTGTTGTTGGAACTGTTCCATTGGGACGGGACCGTCCACGGAGAACTTGAACTTGTTGTGAGAACGTAAGTCACACATTTCTTTTTCCAAAAACCGAAGGGCAATACGTGCGCCGTTGCCGATGTGCAAGGCCCCTGAGTTATGAAAAGTGAAAGGATCGATAAGAAAATTCTATTTTTTCTGCTCATTCCATTCATCTTAAAAAAGGAATCTCAGCACCTCAAAAAAATATTGCCCTTCTAGACTAAAACGAGCGTACCTTGCCTCCCTCTAAGGATCGTTTTCTTGTAAGCCAATAGTTGCCATGATGCTTTTTGAATGGTGGAGAACATTTAAAATGCTTTTCACATTCCGAGTGTTTTTTGAGACGTCTTAGGTTGAGACTTCGATTTGTAAGTTCCCGTCTTTACTGGAAAGATGAAAGGAGTCTAAACGTCTTTTACACGTAGGGGGATGAGGAAGTGACATCAAAATCCATTTTTAACTTCATGTTTAGAGGGATCGCAACGCTGTTTCTTTTTATAGGTTTTGGTTGCGGCCCTGTTCACGTGCAAAAACCATCCAGCAGTTCCGCAGACAAAAATGGACCTATCTCGGAAGCAGCTACATCTTTTCAAGGACGCACTATTCCTGACCCTATTTATGGAGTCACCGTCGATGACGTCGCGAACACCAGTGGCATCGTGAACTCCCTCAAACAAATGCCTTACGTCCCCACAACACGCGTTGTTTTCGATGGCGGTGTCAACCCCTCCTACTACGCCACGCCTATCAG
>Ga0255338_1000495_pt1 | contig 122144 bp, 103 predicted proteins | sample MeOH1_35cm_T4_19_FD_203715 | JGI IMG/M metagenome (GOLD analysis project Ga0255338, IMG submission 203715) | Sandy soil microbial communities from University of British Columbia, Vancouver, Canada - MeOH1_35cm_T4_195 | ecosystem: Engineered > Artificial ecosystem > Sand microcosm >... | reverse complement strand
CCACGAGCACACCGCCCTCGATCCACTCACCGCCGACGCCGCGAGCATCCTCGATTCCCTCGAAATCTCGAATCGTCGATCAGGGTTGGCACACTAAACTGGTGCAACTCAGGAGACCTTGGAAGCCAGCCAGTTCCGCAGCCACGTCGTGGCCGAGGTGCCGTTCGGTTCGACCGCGTAATTGGTGTAGTCCTGGTGGATCTGCGACTCGTAGAACTTCCGGATCTTGATCTCGCGCTCGTCGTTGGCCTGCTCGGTGAGCTGGGACTGCAGGATGGGGAGCCCGCCCGCGCTCATCAGATCCAGGTAGATCGCGTCGGCCTCGGCACGATACCGGTCGACGGCGGACGGGTCGCCCCCGGAGGCCATCGCGAGGAAACCCGCAGCGCGGGTGACGAAATCGTCCTTGGGCGTCGAGCAGTACAGGTCGCCGACGGCGCAGAAGGTGCGGACGTCGCCGCTGACGAACCCGAACCCGCCGATGCGGGGCCCGCCGGCGCCGTTGCCCGCGACGGGCGGTCCGATCAGGATGTCCGCCTCGGAACGACGGGGGTCGGAGAGCAGGCCGACCGCGGCGAGCCGATGCGGCGGGACCACTCCGAAGCCGGTGCCGATCTCGGCGGCGAGATCGCCGGCCGCGTCGGCGCCCTGGCTGTAGCCGACGAGCGCGAACCGCGCCTCGGGGCACGCGGCCGCCGTCGCGGCGACGATGCCGCGGGCATTGTCGACGGCCTGCTGCCGCGACACACCGTAGACCTCGCCCTCCCACGGGAACGCCGTCGCGGCGTACCGGACGTAGTCGACCCGGGCCCCGGGAGGAAGATTGGAGGTGACCGCCGCGAGCATGCCGTTGCCTCGCTGCGGTGCAGGCGTGTTCGACGTTTCCCACGTGCCCGGCACGGCGACGACCTGGAGCTTCGGGCACCCGGCCGGATCGGCCTGGACCGCGGGAGCCGTCACCGCCGACCCCACTACGGTGGCCGCGGCGACCGCTACCAGCGTCAACACACTTCTCAGCCCCACCGCAGCCCCCTGAGGTCTCCTGCCGATCTCGACGTCGTCACGAAATGATGCACATGCAATATGACACAGAGATGAACGAGACGGGAGACCCCCTTTACTCCCGCAGGACGGTCACCGCTCCCCCGCCGATGTTGGTGACGAACACGTTCCCCGCCCCGTAGTCGACGGCCGTCCCCACGGTGCCGCGGTCGACGACTCGTTGCAGCTGCCCCGGACGGTCCACGACGGTCACCGCCGAGGCGCCGATGTTGGTGACGAAGACGTTGCCGGTCAACGGATCCGTGACCACGACACCGGGAGGCAGCACCTCCGGCGGCAGCGGACCGGCCGCCGCATCGTGGTCCGCGACCGTCACGTGGCCGGCGCCGATGTTCGTCACGTAGACACCGTCCGTACCGGCGTCGAGCGTGAGTTCCGGGGTGAGATGCGCGAGCGGCGAGGCCGCCGGGCTCGGCGCGGACGGCGGGGGCCCCGCCAGGACCCGATCGCGGTCGACGGTGACCGTACCGACGCCGAGATTGGTGACCGCGACGTTGCCGTTACCGCCGTCCACACGCATCTCCACCGGCGCGCCGGACGGCGCCGCAGCGGCGGCCGGGTGCGGTGGAACGGACACGGACACGGCACCCGGCCCCAGGTTGGTGATGCACGAATTACCCGCTCCCCCATCGACTCCGAGAAGTCGCAGGCCGTCGTACCCGGCCACCGGCGGCGCCTGCGGAACGCCGTCGACGGTCACGGCACCGCCGACGTTGCGCACACATTCGCCGGGGACCTGCGCCCCCGCTGGGGCGGCACTCAGGGCCGCCACGGTCCCGGCGCCGAGGATGCCCGCCGCAAGTGATCGTCTCGTGATGCGGTGACCCCTGCGCATCGTGATGCGGTGACCCATGCGCACGACCATAACGCGCGAACCGTCCCGAACGGACGAAACGGGAAGGGCGCGCCCACCGGATTTCCGGCGGACGCGCCCCGCGCGCTCAGCGCTGTCGCAATCCAGCGCTCAGCGCTGCCACATTCGAGCGCTCAGCGCTGTCACATTCGAGCGCTCAGCGCTGTCACATTCGAGCGCTCAGCGCTGTCACATTCGAGCGCTCAGCGCTGCGGCATCGTGGTGGTGGTGATCGGCGAAGGGAGCACCGTCGCACCCTCGAGGTATTGATCGACCGCCGCGGCGCAGGAACGACCCTCCGCGATGGCCCACACGATGAGCGACTGGCCGCGGCCCATGTCACCGGCGACGAAGACGCCGTCGACGTTGGTGGCCCATTCCTTGGAGCGGGCGACGTTGCCGCGCTCGTTGAGGTCCACGCCCAGGTCGGTGAGCAGGCCCGGCTTCTCGGGGCCGACGAAGCCCATGGCCAGGAGCACCAGGTCGGCTTCGAGCTCGAAGTCGGTCCCCTCGACCTTCTCGAAGCGGCCGTTCACCATCTTCACCTCGTGCGCCTTCAGGGCGGCGACCTTGCCGTCCTTGCCGACGAACTGCTCGGTGTTGACGGAGAACACGCGCTCGCCGCCCTCCTCGTGCGCGGAGGACACCCGGTACATCAGCGGGTAGGTCGGCCACGGCGTCGATTCGGCGCGCTCCTCCGGGGGGCGCGGCATGATCTCGAACTGGTGCACGCTGGCCGCGCCCTGACGGTGCGAGGTGCCGAGGCAGTCGGCGCCGGTGTCACCGCCACCGATGATGACGACCTTCTTGCCCTTCGCCGTGATGGTCGGCTCCGGCAGGTCGCCGAGCTGCACCCGGTTGGCGATCGGCAGGAACTCCATCGCCTGGTGGATGCCGTCCAGCTCACGCCCGGGAATCGGCAGGTCGCGGGCCTCGGTGGCGCCACCGGCGAGCACGACCGCGTCGAACTGCTCCCGCAGCTGATCGGCAGTGATGTCGACACCGACGTTCACGCCCGTCTCGAAGACGGTGCCCTCGGCCTCCATCTGCGCCAGACGGCGATCGATGACGGCCTTCTCCATCTTGAACTCGGGGATGCCGTAGCGCAGCAGACCACCGATGCGGTCCTCGCGCTCGAACACGGTCACCGAGTGGCCGGCGCGGGTGAGCTGCTGCGCCGCAGCCAGACCCGCCGGGCCGGAGCCCACGACCGCGACCTTGCGGCCCGTCAGCTTCGACGGCATGACCGGTGCGACCCAGCCCTCGTCGAAGGCCTTCTCGATGAGCTCGACCTCGACCTGCTTGATGGTCACCGGGTCCTGGTTGATGCCCAGGACGCAGGAGGCCTCACACGGCGCGGGGCACAGCCGGCCGGTGAACTCCGGGAAGTTGTTGGTGGCGTGCAGGCGTTCGATGCCGTCGTTCCACTTGCCCTTGTAGGCCAGGTCGTTCCACTCAGGAATCAGGTTTCCGAGGGGGCAACCGTTGTGGCAGAACGGGATACCGCAGTCCATGCAGCGGCTGGCCTGGACCTGGAGGGTGTCGAGCGGGAACGGCTCGTACACCTCCTTCCAGTCGAGCAGCCGCAGCGGAACGGGCCGGCGAACCGGCGTCTCCCGCGAGCCGTGCTTGAGGAAGCCGCTTGGATCACCCACGAGCCGCCTCCATGATCGCCTCGTCCACGTTCGCGCCTCGAATCTCGGCGTCCTTGATAGCCATGAGTACCTTCTTGTAATCGCGAGGCATGACCTTCGCGAAGTGGCTGACCTGCTGCGACCAGTCGGCCAGGATGCGGGCTGCAACCTCGGAGCCCGTTTCGTCACGATGGCGCTCGATGGCGCCCTTGAGCCAGAGGAAGTCCTCGCCCTCGAGGTCCTCGAGATCGACCAGCTCGGTGTTCAGGTTCGCCTCGAAGTCGCGGTCCGGGTTGTACACGAACGCGACACCGCCGGACATGCCGGCGCCGAAGTTGCGGCCGGTCTTGCCCAGGATGACGACCTTGCCACCGGTCATGTACTCGCAGCCGTGGTCGCCGACGCCTTCGACGACGGCCGTGGCACCCGAGTTGCGCACCGCGAACCGCTCACCCGCCACGCCGCGGATGAGGGCCTCGCCACTGGTGGCGCCGAACAGGATCACGTTGCCGGCGACGATGTTGTCCTCGGCGACGAAGCCCGGCGCCGCGTTGAGCGGCGGGCGGACGACGATCCGGCCGCCGGACAGGCCCTTGCCGACGAAGTCGTTGGCGTCGCCGAACAGCCGCAGCGTGATGCCCTTGGGCACGAACGCGCCGAAGCTGTTGCCGGCCGAACCGGTGAACGTGATGTCGATCGTGTTGTCCGGCAAGCCTTCCCCGCCGTACACCTTGGTGAGCTCGTGGCCGAGCATGGTGCCGACGGTGCGGTTGACGTTGGCGATCTTGGTCTCGATCGTCACCGGCGTACCCGACTCGAGAGCCGGCCGCGCCTGGGTGATGAGCTCGTTGTCGAGCGCCTTGTCCAGCGCGTGGTCCTGTTCCTTGGTGCAGTGCAGGTCCTGCTCGCAGAAGATCGGCGAACGGGTCTGCTCGAGCAGCGGCGACAGGTCCAGCTTCGAGGCACGGTAGTGGTCGACGGCCTTGGTGGTGTCGAGCATGTCGACGCGCCCGATGGCCTCGTCGAGGGAACGGAAGCCCAGCTCGGCCAGGTATTCGCGCACCTCTTCGGCGATGTAGAGCATGAAGTTCTCGACGAACTCCGGCTTGCCGGTGAAGCGCTTGCGCAGCACCGGATTCTGCGTCGCCACACCCACCGGGCAGGTGTCGAGATGGCACACGCGCATCATGATGCAACCGGACACCACCAGCGGAGCGGTGGCGAAGCCGAACTCCTCACCGCCGAGCAGGGCGGCGACGACGACGTCGCGGCCGGTCTTCATCTGCCCGTCCACCTGCACGACGATGCGGTCGCGCAGACCGTTGAGCAGCAGCGTCTGCTGCGTCTCGGCGAGACCGAGCTCCCACGGCGCACCCGCGTGCTTGAGCGAGGTCAGCGGGGACGCGCCGGTGCCGCCGTCGTGACCGGAGATCAGCACCACATCGGCGTGCGCCTTCGACACACCCGCCGCGACGGTGCCGACACCGATCTCGGAGACCAGCTTCACGTGGATGCGGGCCTGCGGGTTGGCGTTCTTCAGGTCGTGGATCAGCTGCGCGAGATCCTCGATCGAGTAGATGTCGTGGTGCGGCGGGGGCGAGATCAGGCCCACACCCGGCGTCGAGCCACGCACCTCGGCGACCCACGGGTACACCTTGTGCGGCGGCAGCTGCCCGCCCTCACCCGGCTTGGCGCCCTGCGCCATCTTGATCTGGATGTCGGTGCAGTTGGTCAGGTAGTGCGCGGTGACACCGAACCGGCCGGAGGCGACCTGCTTGATCGCCGAGCGCCGCCAGTCGCCGTTCTCGTCCGGGGTGAAGCGGTCCGGATGTTCGCCGCCCTCACCGGAGTTCGAGCGGCCGCCGAGACGGTTCATCGCGATCGCGAGGGTCTCGTGCGCCTCCGCGGAGATCGAGCCGTAGCTCATCGCGCCCGTGGAGAACCGCTTGACGATCTCGCTGGCCGGCTCGACCTCCTCGAGCGGCACCGCCGGGCGCTCTCCCGTGCGGAACTCGAACAGGCCGCGCAGCGACGCGAGCCGCTCCGACTGGTCGTCGACGAGCTGGGTGTACTCCTTGAAGATCGAGTACTGCCCGGTGCGGGTGGCGTGCTGGAGCTTGAACACCGTGTCCGGGTTGAACAGGTGGTACTCGCCCTCGCGGCGCCACTGGTACTCGCCGCCGACCTCGAGCTCGCGGTGGGCGTGCTCGGAGGGACGGTCCATGAAGGCGAGCGAGTGCCGGGCGGCGACGTCCTGCGCGATCTCGTCGAGGCCGATGCCGCCGAGCTGCGACTGCATCCCGGTGAAGTACTCGTCGACGATCTCCTGCGAGAGGCCGATCACCTGGAAGAGCTGGGCACCGGTGTAGGAGGCGAGGGTGGAGATGCCCATCTTGGACATCACCTTGAGCACGCCCTTCGACGCGGCCTTGATGTAGTTCGCGAGGGCCTTGTCGAGGGTGATGCCGTCCGGCAGGTCGCCGTTCTGCAGCAGCTCGTCGATGGTCTCGAAGGCCATGTACGGGTTCACCACGGCCGCACCGAAACCGCACAGCGCGGCGATGTGGTGCACCTCGCGGGCGTCGCCGGCCTCGACCAGCAGCCCCACCTTGGTGCGGGTCTTCTCGCGGACGAGATGGTGGTGCACCGCCGAGGTGAGCAGCAGCGACGGGATCGGCGCGAGGTTCTCGTCGGACTCCCGGTCCGAGAGCACGATCAGGCGAGCGCCCCCGTCGATGGCCTCGGAGACCTGGCCGCGGATGTTCTCGAGCGCGCGGCGCAGGCCCTCGCCGCCCTCGGCGACGGGGTACAGACCGCGGATGATGACGCTGTTGAAGCCGGGGAACTGCCCGTCGTCGTTGACGTGGATCAGCTTCTGCAGGTCGTCGTTGTCGATGACCGGGGCCGAGATCAGGATCTGCCGGCACGATTCGGCGGTGGGGTTCAGCAGGTCGCCCTCGGGGCCGAGCATGCCGCCGAGGCTGGTGACGACCTCTTCCCGGATCGCGTCGAGCGGCGGGTTGGTGACCTGCGCGAACAACTGCGAGAAGTAGTCGAACAGCATGCGCGGACGCGAGGAGAGCACCGCGATGGGAGTGTCGGTGCCCATCGAACCGAGCGCCTCACCGCCCGTCGCCGCCATCGGCTTGACGAGGAGGTGGACCTCTTCGTTCGTGTAGCCGAACACCTGCTGGCGCAGCACGACCCGCTCGTGGGACATGTAGGTGTACTTGCTCTCGGGCAGATCCTCGAGCCGCGCGATGCCCTGGTCGATCCACTCCTGGTAGGGGTGCTCGGCGGCGAGGGCGCTCTTGATCTCCTCGTCGTCGATGATGCGGCCCTGCGAGGTGTCGACGAGGAACATGCGGCCGGGCTGCATGCGCAGCTTGCGCACGACCTTCTGCGGCTCGATGTCGAGCACGCCCACCTCGGAGGCCATGACGACGAGGCCGTCCTCGGTGACCCACACCCGCGACGGGCGCAGGCCGTTGCGGTCGAGGACGGCGCCGACGACGGTGCCGTCGGTGAAGCACACCGACGCCGGGCCGTCCCACGGCTCCATCAGGGCAGCGTGGTACTCGTAGAACGCGCGGCGGGCCGGGTCCATGGACTCGTGCCGCTCCCACGCCTCGGGGATCATCATGAGCACGGCGTGCGGCAGGCTGCGGCCGCCGAGGTGCAGGAGCTCGAGCACCTCGTCGAAGCGGGCGGTGTCGGACGCACCCTCGGTGCAGACCGGGAAGATCTTGTCGAGCTTCTCGCGGCCGCCGAACACGTCGGAATCGATGAGCGCCTCGCGGGCACGCATCCAGTTGGCGTTGCCGGTGACGGTGTTGATCTCGCCGTTGTGGGCGACGCGGCGGAACGGGTGCGCGAGCGGCCACGACGGGAAGGTGTTGGTGGAGAAGCGCGAGTGCACCAGGCCCAGTGCCGACTCGACGCGCTCGTCCTGCAGATCGCGGTAGAAGCCCTCGAGCTGCGGCGTGGTGAGCATGCCCTTGTAGACGAAGGTCGACGCCGACAGGCTGGGGAAGTACACCGTCTCGCTGCCGGGGCCGTCCTGGCCGGCGCCCTCGCTGCCGAGCTCGTGCTCGGTGCGCTTGCGGACCACATAGGCCCGGCGCTCGAGGTCGAGACCGCCGAGGGTGCGGTCGGGCGAGGTGAGGAAGATCTGACGGAAGCTCGGCATGGCCTGCTTCGCCAGCGTGCCCAGGTCGGAGGGGTCGACGGGAACCTCGCGCCAGCCGAGGACCTGCAGGCCCTCCTCGGCGACGATCGCGTCGACGGCGGCGACGGCCTCGTCGGCGGCCTTCTCGTCCTGGGGCAGGAACGCGATACCGGTGGCGTAGAAGCCGGCGGGCGGCAGGTCGAAGTCGACGACCTCACGGAAGTAGCGGTCCGGAACCTGGATGAGGATGCCGGCACCGTCACCGGTGTTGGACTCGGAGCCCGCGGCACCGCGGTGCTCGAGGTTCACCAGCGCGGTGATCGCCTTCTCCACGATGTCCCGGCTGCGGCGACCATGCATGTCGACGACGAATGCGACACCGCAGGCGTCGTGCTCGTTCGCCGGGTGGTAGAGCCCTTGCGGCCCGGGAAGATGCTTCATACCTAGCCTTCGTTGCGTTTGATTGCAGCGACGACCAGCAGCGCTGATGGCCATCTACTTGCGTGAGCAAGTACCGACACGTGGTGGATCGGCACCGATCACCGTTCAGTATCCGCCCTTCCGCGACGATGCGGGTGCCCTTTTTCGGCAGCTCGGGCCGGATCTCCCGGTCGGCTTGGACGTCGTGTGTCCACCGTGTTGCGTACAACGATATGTCAGCCGCCTGGGGACGACGCAACCAAGGCTATCCTATCCATCCCTAACGGCCCGGTGACCGACCGTTAACACGCGGTTGACGTACGACCACGCGGCGCTCCGCGTCACCGCAGCGCGCGCACCAGCCGGCGAAGATCCTCGCGCGGGTCGGAGTCCGCATCCTCCGAGGTCAGACGGTGCAGGATCATCCCGTCGAGGTGGTCGGCGAGCATGCGTGCCCCGCCGACAGGATCCGCGGAGCCGAGAGCGGCGAGCACCGTGAGCCCCGTGCCCTGCAGTTCGTCGCGCCGGCGCTGCACGGACCGTCGCAGCGACGGGGAGGCGCTGGCCTCGACGAACAGTGCGAACCGGGCCCGCGTACGCAGCGCATCGGGACCTGTCGCGAACATCACGTACCCCGCGAGCACGTCGACGAGTTCGTCCTCGGTGCGCGGGAGGTTTCCGCCCCCCAGGACGGCGATGTCGGACCGGTCGCGCTCGACGAGACGGTCGAGGACGCCCTCGAGCAGAGCCCGGCGCGTGCGGAAGTAGTTCGACGTGGAACCGGCCGGCACGCCGGCGGCCGCGTCCACGCCGCGATGGGTGAGTCCGCGCAACCCCTCCCGGCCGAGCAGTTCGATCGCGGCGTCGAGCACCGCGGCGCGTTTGTCGGTCACCCCTCGACACTACAACAGTAGTGACAAGACACTACATACGTAGTAGATTGGCGTCATGACCAGGAGCAACAGCGGCAAGGCCGCGGTCCTCGGCGGCGGAATCGGTGGGCTCACCGCAGCGAACGCACTCGTCCGGCGGGGCTGGCACGTCGACGTCTTCGAGCGTTCCCCCGCGTTGCCGGCGACCGGAACAGCGCTCGGGATGTGGCCGGCCGCGCTCGACGCTCTCGCCTCGGCCGGGCTCGCCGGCGCCGTCGAGCGACTCGGCGTCGCCCTGGACCGCGGCGCGATCGTGCGGCCCGACGGACGTCCGCTGGCGCGGATGCGCACCCGGCGGCCCGCCGTCCTGCTCTCGCGGCCGGCGCTGCTGGGCCTGCTCGCCGCGGGCCTGCCCGACGAGGTGCTGCGGCTCGGCCGGGCCGCCCCGCCACTGACCGAGCTCGGCGCCTACGACGTCGTGATCGGCGCGGACGGTCTGGGCAGTCCGACCCGCGACGCCCTCTTCGGCCCGGGCCACCGGCCCGTCCACGCAGGCCTCGCGGCCTGGCGCGGCTGGGTCGACGGCACCGTGGACACCGCGACCGAAACATGGGGCGCGGGCGCACTCTTCGGGATCACTCCCCGCGAGGGCGGCCTGGTCAACTGGTTCGCCGCTGTCCGCGCGCCCGTCGGCACCACCGGCGGCGCCGACGACCTCGTCGCCCGGTTCGGCGACTGGCATCCGGCCGTGCGCGACGTACTCGACCGCCTCGACCCCGCAACCGTGCTCCACCACGAGATCTACCAGTCCCCGCCGTTGCCGTCGTACGTGCGCGGCAACGTCGCGCTGCTCGGCGACGCCGCCCACGCCATGACGCCCAACCTCGGTCGCGGCGCCTGCGAGGCGATCGTCGACGCGGCCACCCTCGCGGGGCTGCTCGCCCGGTTCGAGGTGCCCGAAGCGCTCGGCCGCTACGACCGGGCGCGGCGGCGGACCACCCGGCTCCTCGTGCGGGCGTCGTACGCGGCGAGCCGGGTGGCGACGGCCGAACGCGGGACAGCCCTGCGCGACGCGGTGCTGCGGCTCGCGCCGCAACGGGCGTGACAGTCCACCGACATTCCGATATTGCTGTGTGACACAACACTTTTCGGAGAATCCGCGCGGTCCGGTGCGGACGTCCGGCTCGGGCAGAGTTCACCGAACCCGCCCCACGGCACTGCCCGCACCCGTACCCTTCGCGCCATGAGCCCGGACCTCGAGGGGCACGGCGGCGACCACGCCGCCGCGGTGGCCCGCGCCCACGGTGTCGAGACGATGTTCACCCTCTCCGGCGCGCACGTGTTCCCGCTGTACGACGCCGCGGTCAAGGGCGCGGCACGCATGCGGTTGATCGACGTGCGGCACGAGCAGACCGCGGTGTTCGCCGCGGAGGCCACGGGCAAGCTCCTCCGGCATCCCGGCCTGGCCGTGCTCACCGCCGGGCCCGGGGTGACGAACGGTGTCAGTGCCGTCACCCAGGCGTACTTCGCGGGGTCACCGCTGGTCGTGCTCGGCGGCCGCGCACCCAACGCCCGCTGGGGCACGGGCAGCCTGCAGGAACTCGACCAGCCGCCGCTGCTGTCCACCGTCACCAAGCTGTCCGAGACGGCGAAGACGCTGGACCGTGTGGGTCCGCTGGTCGACGAGGCGTTCAGGGCGGCCCGCGCGTCGCACCGGGGGCCGGCATTCGTGGACGTGCCGATGGACGAACTGTTCGGACGTGCCACGCTGCCGCTGCCGGCGCCACCGGTCGCGGTCCGGCTCGAGCCCGACACGGACTCACAGGCGGAGATCGCCACCCTGCTCGCCGGGGCGCAGCGGCCGCTGCTCGTGCTGGGCACCGACGTGTGGGCCGATCACGCCGAGGAGGCGGCGCTGCGATTCGTCGACGAGGTCGGGATCCCGGTGATCACCAACGGCATGGGCCGCGGCGTGGTCCCCGGTGGACACCCGCTGCTCGTCACCAAGGCTCGCGGCACCGCGGTAGGGACCTGCGATCTGGCGATCGTCGTGGGCACGCCGCTGGACTTCCGCCTCGGCTACGGCCGGTTCGGTGGACGCGACGGCGCACCCGCGGCCCGGGTGGTGCACGTGGCCGACGAACCGGCGCAGGTGTCGGCACACGCCGAACTCGCCGCCTCGGTGTCCGGCGATCTCACGGCCTGCCTCGACGGCATCCTCTCGGCGCTGCCCTCACGTCCGGACACGGAGACCTGGGTGCGACGCCTGCGCGAGGAGGCGACGGCCGCGGCCCAGCGCGACGCCGCCCTCCTGGCCGCCGACACCGACCCGATCCACCCGGCCCGGATCTACGGGGAACTGCTGCCGCGACTGGCCGACGACGCCGTGATCATCGGCGACGGTGGCGACTTCGTGTCGTTCGCGGGCAAGTTCGTCGAACCGAGACGGCCCGGCCAGTGGCTCGATCCCGGGCCGTACGGATGCCTCGGCGCCGGGCTCGGCGCGGCCGTCGCGGCGCGCGTGGCACGGCCGGCGAGTCAGGTGGTGCTGTTGCTCGGCGACGGCGCGGCCGGGCTGTCCCTGATGGACCTCGACACCCTGGTGCGGCACGAACTTCCCGTGGTGATCGTGGTGGGCAACAACTCGGCGTGGGGGCTGGAGAAGGGTCCGATGCAGCTGCTGTACGGCTACGACGTGGCCGCCGACCTGGCACCGGGCACGCGGTACGACCTGGTGGCGACGGCGCTCGGGGCGGGCGGCGAGCTGGTGACGGATCCGCGGGAACTCGGCCCGGCCCTGGACCGGGCGTTCGCGTCCGGGGTGCCGTACCTGGTGAACGTGCTGACGGACGTCACAGCGGCGTACCCGCGGGGGACCACCGGAATCTGAGGGCGGGCGAAACCTGCCGGGCTGTGGACAACTTCGTGGTTGTCCACAACGGCGGTGCGCGGGCGGATTCCGCGTCCAGCGGGAGGTTGCCGTCGAACCCACTCGGCCGATGCCGCGAGATCCTCCCGCTCGGCTCACAGCAGGCTGCGGGGCGTCTCGCGGGTCCGTCGACATCCCCGTCCCACGGGAACGTGACAACCCCACAAATAACAACTGACCGCAGCGAATAAATCAGCTGCGGTCAGCGGTATCGAAAGGGTAACAGGTAGTTTTTAGGGTACGGAAACAAAAGTTCCGTGAAGTGAGTCACAGCGGGTTTGACCCTGCCCTCCAGCGGGAACCACCGCCGGAAGCGGTTGCGCAGAGACGTCCGTCACGTGGCGACTTGTTGAACACTCAACAGACTGGGAAAACGTCCCGAATCGGGCACAACAGACCATGCATCCTGCATGTAATCCGATCGGGGATGCCAGACTGCTCGCCATGAGCACGACCCGCACTGCACATCGCACGACAACCCCGTCCTCGCCCCACGGCGCGACGAGCCTGACGGATCTCGCGGCCACCGCCGACGAGCACACCGTCGCCGACGTCCACCAGGGACAGGTGTTCCTCGGCATCCTCCATCGCGAGAACGACAGCGTCACCGCGGCACTCGCCACCGCCGAGACCTGCGCGCGGATCGAACGCGGCAGCGGCTCCGTCGCCGCAGCACAGCGGTACGAGGCGGAGGTCCGGAAGTTGCGCGAGACCCAGCGGGAGCTGCACTGCATGATTGCGAACCTGCGGACGCGCTTCGCGACGGCCGGCTCCTGAACCGAACGCACCGAGCGACCGGAGAACGACTCGGGCCCCCGATCCGCGAGGATCGGGGGCCCGATGTGGTGGGCGAAGGGGGACTTGAACCCCCACGTCCCGAAGGACACTGGCACCTGAAGCCAGCGCGTCTGCCATTCCGCCACTCGCCCGAGCGACTGGAAAACAGTAACACACCCCCTCGGCGAACAACGATTCGCCTGCACAGAGGCCCTTTCCGGGCGATGCGCCGGACCGCGGGGGCGGGGGCGCCCCCTCCACCGGGCCGGATCGGACGAAAAGTCGATACCATGCAGAAGCGAGCTCTGCATTGCGACACGCAGACCGGAAAGGGGGTCGCCGTGGGTATCGCGCAGCGATTCGAACGCAAGCTGCAGGCTGCCGTCAGCGACGTGTTCGCGCGCGTCTTCGGTGGCGGCGTCGTTCCGCAGGAAGTGGAGGCCGCGCTCCAACGCGAGGCCACGGACGGCGTCCAGCAGCTCGACCGGGGCCACACGCTGGCTCCCAACCGGTACGTGATCACGATCAGCGAATCCGATCACGAAGCCCTCGCCGCGGATCGGGACTTGACGGTGAAGGCGTTCGCGCGTCACCTTGAGGACTTCATCCGCGAGCAGGGGTGGCAGACCTACGGTCAGATCCAGGTCGGATTCGAGTCGTCGGCGGCGCTGCACACCGGGCAGTTCCGCACGCACGGGTCGGTCGACCCCGACGTCGGGCGCGCCCCGGCCTCACGGACACCGCACCACCGTTCAACCGTGACCCCCGACCCAGGAGTTGGCTCGATGACGCAGAACCCAGGCTACGACCCAAGCCGTGACCCCGCCGAGAGCGCCGAGCCGCAGTACGCGCGGAACGGTCACGCGCACGTAGGCCAGGATCAGCGCTACCAGCAGGGCCAGCGGAACGGCGGGGCGTACCCCTCCGCGCAGGCACCGTACGGCGGTGAGCAGGGCGGCTACGACGCCGGCGGATACGACCAGCAGGGCTACGGCGCGCCCGGCGGGCACGAGGAGCGGGGCTACGGCGAAGACCGAGGTTACGGCGGCTACTCCGGACAGGCGTACAGCCAGGACTACGGGCGCGACTACTCCCCGCAGTACCCGTCCCAGCAGGCCTACGGCGACGACCGCTACCAGGGCGGATACGCCCAGCCCGGTGGTTACGACCAGGGCTACCCGGATCAGGGGTACGGCCAGCAGGGCTATGCCGGACAGGGCTACCCCGACCAGGGGTATGCGGATCCGGGTTACGGCCAGCAGGGCTACCCCGAGCAGGGGTACGCAGACCAGGGCTACGGTGCCGGCGCGTACCAGCCCCCGCAGGCCGGCCGGGTGCTGACCGCGACGCTCCAGCTCGAGGACGGCAGCGGACGCTACTACCAGCTCCGGGAGGGCAGCAACATCGTCGGACGTGGGCAGGACGCCCAGTTCCGGCTGCCGGACACCGGCGTCTCCCGCCGCCACATCGACATCCGCTGGGACGGGCAGGTGGCCATGCTCTCGGATCTCGGCTCGACCAACGGCACCACCGTCAATGGTGCATCCGTGCAGGACTGGCAGCTCGCCGACGGCGACGTGATCCGGGCGGGTCACTCGGAGATCCTGGTGCGCATTCTCTGAGCGCCGAGGACCGAGACCCGATCGGAACCGGCCCGAGACCCATCCGACGCGTCGGCAACGCGCCGGACGATGCGTCTCGTCGCCCGGGGTCCGTATTGTGGGTGACCGCAGCGCACCGGACGACACCGCACCGGGCCGATACGCAGAAGGAGGGCGAGCCGTGCAGGGGCTGATTCTGCAGCTGACCCGGGCGGGGTTCCTGCTCCTGCTGTGGTTGTTCATCTGGGCGATCCTGCGCACGCTGCGGTCGGACATCTACGCCGGTGCCGCACGTCCGGTCCCGCGCTACTCGCCGCGCAACCAGTCGGTGCTGCCGTCGCTGGGCCGGGGCAAGTCGGCGAAGTACCTGGTGGTGACCCAGGGCGCGCTCGCAGGCACCCGCATCACGCTCGGTTCCCAACCGGTCCTGATCGGCCGGGCCGACGACTCGACCCTCGTCCTCACCGACGACTACGCCTCCACCCGGCACGCCCGCCTGTCGCCCCGCGGGTCGGACTGGTACGTCGAGGATCTGGGCTCGACCAACGGCACGTATCTGGACCGCGCCAAGGTCACCACCGCCGTCCGCGTACCCCTGGGCACTCCTGTCCGGGTCGGGAAGACCGTGATCGAGCTCCGCCCGTGACCCTTGTACTGCGATACGCCGCCCGGAGCGACCGTGGCCTGGTTCGTTCCAACAACGAAGATTCCGTGTACGCGGGGGCCCGCCTGCTCGCCCTCGCCGACGGCATGGGCGGTCACGCCGCCGGAGAAGTCGCCTCGCAGCTGATGATCGCGGCGCTCGCCCACCTCGACGACGACGAACCCGGCGGGGACCTGCTCGGCAAGCTCGCCGCCGCCGTGCGCGAGGGCAACGCCGCCATCGCGGATCAGGTCGAGGAGGAACCCGAACTCGACGGCATGGGCACCACGCTCACCGCCATCCTCTTCGCCGGCAGCAAACTCGGCCTCGCCCACATCGGCGATTCGCGCGCCTACCTGCTGCGCGACGGCCAGCTGACCCAGATCACCCGCGACGACACCTTCGTGCAGTCCCTCGTCGACGAGGGGCGCATCACGCCCGAGCAGGCGCACAGCCACCCACAGCGCTCGCTCATCATGCGTGCCCTCACCGGCAGCGAGGTCGAACCGACCCTCACCGTGCGCGAGGCACGCGCCGGCGACCGCTACCTCATCTGCTCCGACGGCCTGTCCGACGTCGTCAGCGACGAGACCATCGCCGACACCATGAGCGAAGGCACGCACGACGAGTGCGCCGATCGGCTCATCGAACTCGCCCTGCGCAGCGGCGGCCCCGACAACGTCACCGTCGTCGTCGCCGACGTCATCGATCTCGACTACGGCCAGAGCCATCCGATCGTCGCCGGCGCCGCGTCGGGGGACGACGAGGACACCCCGCCGCCGAACACCGCCGCGGGCCGCGCCGCCGCGATGCGTCCGCCGCGCGCCACGCCCAAGCGTGTCGTCGCGCAGAAGGATCCCGAGCCCGCGCGCAGACGCAGCCGGATGTGGTGGCCGCTCGTCTCGATCGTGGTGCTCGGGCTGCTCGTCGCGGGTGCGGCCGTGGGCCGGACGATGATCCGCAGCTACTACTACGTCGGCGACGACGACGGCCGCGTCACGGTGCTGCGCGGCGTGCCCGGCAGCGTCCTCGGCTACTCCCTGCAGGAACAGTCCCTCGTCGGCTGTCTCGCGGACGACGGAACCTTGACCCTGACCTCCCCGCAGGAGGCGGACTGCCGCGTCATGCTGGTCGACGATCTGCAGCCGGCGGCCCGCGAACAGGTGCGGGCGGGCCTGCCGTCGGGGTCTCTCGACGACGCGCGCACGCAGATGAACCGGCTCGCGGAGAACGACCTGCTCCCGGTGTGCGTCGAGGAACAGCCGGCTCCCGAGCCCGCACCGGCGCCGGCGCCCCCACCGGCTCCCGCGCCGGCCCCGACGGCCGCTCCCGCGTCGGAACCCGCACCCCCCGCCGAGACAACCGCCCCGGCCCCGGCGCCCGAGCCGACGGTCCCGCAGGTGCCGGGCCAGAACTGCCGGGTGGGCGCCTGATGTCGGTGTCCCACGCACCCGGAGCCTCCTTCCCCAGTCCCCCCGGAGGCTTCGCCCCGGCTCCCGCCGTGTCCACGCGGCGGAACACGGAGCTGCTGCTCATCGTCGCCGCCATCGCGATCACCACGGTGTCGCTGATGCTGGTCGAAGCCAGCCAGGAACAGACCCTGACCATGGACCTGGCCAAGTACGGGCTGACGTACGCGGTGCTGTTCCTCGCCGCGCACCTGGCGGTGCGCCGGTTCGCGCCCTACGCCGACCCGCTGCTGCTGCCGATCGTCGCGCTGCTCAACGGCCTGGGACTGGTCCTGATCCACCGACTCGACCTCGCCGACGAGGAGAACGCGCGCTACCTCGGTCAGCCGATCCCCTCCCCCGACGCCAACCAGCAGGTGCTGTGGACGGCGCTCGCCATCGCCGGCTTCGTCGCGGTGCTGGCGCTGCTGCACGACTACCGGCTCCTCGCCCGGTTCAGCTACACCCTGGGCCTGATCGGTCTCGTCGCGCTCGCCGTCCCGGCCCTGCTGCCGTCCCGCTTCTCCGAGGTCAACGGCGCCAAGATCTGGATCAAGCTGCCCGGATTCAGCATCCAGCCCGGCGAGTTCGCCAAGATCCTGCTCATCATCTTCTTCGCGTCCGTGCTGGTGGCCAAGCGCGACCTGTTCACCACCGCCGGCAAACACGTGCTCGGCATGGACTTCCCCCGCGCCCGCGACCTGGGCCCGATCCTCGCGGCGTGGATCCTCTCGATCGGCGTCATGGTGTTCGAGAAGGACCTCGGCACGTCGCTGCTGCTGTTCGGCACGGTGCTGGTGATGCTGTACATCGCGACCGAACGGGTGGGCTGGCTGCTCGTCGGGGGCGCCCTGCTCGTCGTCGGCTTCTACTTCGCGTACCAGATGTTCGGGCACGTGCGGGTGCGCGTGGAGACCTGGCTCGACCCGCTGGCCGACTACAACAACACCGGCTACCAGATCTCGCAGTCGTTGTTCGGTCTCGCCACCGGGGGCGTCGCCGGCACCGGGCTCGGCAGCGGACGTCCCGCGCAGGTGCCGTTCGCCAAGACCGACTTCATCGTCGCCACGATCGGTGAGGAACTCGGGCTCATCGGCCTCAGCGCCATTCTCGTCCTCTTCCTGATCCTCATCACGCGGGGATTGCGCACCGCGCTCGCCGTCCGCGACAGTTTCGGCAAGCTGCTGGCCGCCGGACTGTCGTTCACCATCGCGATCCAGTTGTTCGTCGTCGTCGGCGGCGTCACCAAGCTGATCCCGCTCACCGGTCTCACCACACCGTTCATGTCCTACGGCGGCTCGTCGCTGCTGGCGAACTACCTCCTGCTGGCGCTGCTGGTGAAGATCTCCAACGCGGCCCGCGAGCCCGCCGCCCCACGCAAGAAGGCACCGCCACCGATCGCGGACGCGCCGACGGAAATGCTGGGGCGCGGATGAACACACCGCTCCGCAAAGTCGCGATGGCGGTGATGTTCATGGTCGTCGCGCTGCTTGCCAACGCCACCTACGTCCAGGTCATCAAAGCCGACGACCTGCGCACCGACCCGCGCAACTCGCGGGTGCTCATCGACGAGTACTCGCGTCAGCGCGGCCAGATCTCCGCGAGCGGACAGGTCCTGGCGGTGTCGGTCCCCACCGACAGCCGCTACAAGTACCTGCGCACGTACCCGGCCGCCCCCGAGCAGCCGATGAGTCCGCTCGCCTACGCACCGGTGACCGGGTTCTACTCGATGCAGTACGGCAGCACCGGGCTCGAGCGCACCGAGGACGAGGTGCTCAACGGGTCCGACAACCGGCTGTTCGGCCGGCGCTTCTTCGATCTGGTCTCCGGACGGGATCCTCGCGGCGGCAACGTGGTCACCACCATCGACCCTGTCATGCAGCAGGTGGCGTACGACGAACTCACCGCCAAGGGCTACACCGGCTCGGTCGTCGCCATCGAGCCCAGCACCGGTCGCATCCTGGCGATGGTGAGCACCCCGAGCTACGACCCCAACCGGCTCTCCGGCCACGACGGCGCCGCCACCTCGCAGGCGTGGGAGGAACTCAACGCCGACCCCGACAAACCGATGCTCAATCGCGCCATCTCGCAGACCTACCCGCCGGGCTCGACCTTCAAGGTCGTGGTGACCGCCGCGGCCCTCGCTGCGGGCACCACCCCCGACGACCAGTTCACCGCCGCGCCCAACATCACGCTGCCCGACACCGCGACCACCCTGGAGAACTACGGCGGCGCGACGTGCGGTGGCGGCCCTACGGCCTCCCTGCGCGAAGCCTTCGCCCGCTCCTGCAACACCGCCTTCGTCGAGATGGGCATCGAGACCGGCAAGGAGGCCCTCGCCGAGCAGGCGGAGGCCCTCGGTGTCGGGGAGTCCGTGGAGATCCCCGTCCCCGTCGCGGCGAGCACGATCGGGCCGATCCCCGACGGCGCCGCGCTGGGCCAGTCCAGCATCGGCCAGCGTGACGTCGCACTCACCCCGCTGCAGAACGCCGTGATCGCCGCCACCATCGCCAACGGCGGCGTCCGGATGCAGCCGCACCTGGTGTCCCAGCTGCAGTCGCCGGACCTGTCGGTGCTGGCGGAGACCTCACCGGTCTCGGCCGGGCAGGCCATGTCACCGCAGGTCGCGGCCACCCTGACCGACCTGATGATCGGATCCGAGAACTTCTCCGGCGGCGAGGGCAAGATTCCGGGGGTCCAGATCGCGTCGAAGACCGGCACCGCCGAGCACGGCGACGATCCCCGTAACACTCCCCCGCACACGTGGTATATCGCCTTTGCGCCTGCCCAGCAGCCCACTGTTGCCGTGGCGGTCATCGTGGAGGACGGCGGCGATCGCGCTCTCGCCGCCACGGGAGGCTCGGTTGCCGCGCCGATCGGACGTGCCGTGATCGCGGCGGGAATGCAGAGAGGCTGATTATGGCTTTGCACAGCGGCGCCATGATCGCCGACCGTTACCGGCTGCAACGGCTCATCGCCACCGGTGGCATGGGACAGGTGTGGGAAGGGCTCGACACCCGCCTCGACCGCCGGGTGGCGGTGAAGGTCCTCAAGGCCGAACTCTCCGGCGACGCGGACTTCCTGACCCGATTCCGGTTCGAGGCGCGCACCACCGCCCAGCTCAACCACCCCGGCATCGCGGGCGTGTTCGACTACGGCGAGACCACCGACGCCGAGGGACAGTCCATTGCGTACCTGGTGATGGAACTGGTGCACGGCGAACCCCTCAATGCCGTGCTCGCCCGGGTGGGCCGCCTGTCGCTGCCGCACACCCTGGACATGCTCGAACAGACCGGCCGGGCGCTGCAGGCGGCGCACGACGCCGGAGTCGTGCACCGCGACGTCAAGCCCGGGAACATCCTCATCACCCCCACCGGCCAGGTCAAGATCACCGACTTCGGCATCGCCAAGGCCGTCGACGCGTCACCGGTGACGCGCACCGGGATGGTCATGGGCACCGCCCAGTACATCGCCCCCGAGCAGGCCCTCGGCCAGGAGGCGACGTCGGCCAGCGACGTGTACTCGCTCGGCGTCGTCGGATACGAGGCCCTCGCCGGCCGGCGGCCGTTCCTCGGCGACAGCGTCGTCACCGTCGCGATGAAGCACGTGCAGGAGACCCCCGCTCCGCTGCCCACCGACCTGCCGGCGGGGGTGCGTGAGCTCATCGAGATCGCCATGACGAAGGACCCCGCGCACCGGTACACGAGTGGCGGCGAGTTCGCCGACGCCGTCGCCGCGGTGCGTTCCGGGCGATCGGTGCCGCCGCCGGGCAACGTGCCGCCGGTCACCGGTGCCACGCGGATCCTGCCGCCGGGGGTGCCGGGCACGACGTCCCCGGCTGCGACCCGCGCGCTCGGTCCGACCCCGCCGCCGCCGTCGCGGCCGTACTACGCCCCGGCGTTCGCGAACGGCGGGGACCAGCCACCCACCGGCCCCGCCCCGTCCGGCGACAAACGCTCACCGAGCCCGAAGGCCATCGCCTGGGCGGCCGGGGCGGCCGTGGCGCTCGCACTCGTTGCGCTGGCGCTGGTGCTGCTGGGCGGCGACAATTCCGGGGACGCGGGCCCCGCACGGTCCACGACCACGCAGGCACCGACGACCACCACCCGTGCCACGACGACGACCACGCGGCCGCCGCGGACCACCACCACGACGGTGGAGCCGACGACGACGGCGCCCCCGACCACGACGCAGGCACCCACGACCACCCCCGAGCCGACGACGACCACCCCGCCGCCGACGACGACGACGGAGGCGCCGACCACCACCACGGCGCCCACCACCACCACGGCCGCCACCACGACGACAGCCGCCACCACGACGACGGCCGAGACGACCACGACCACCGTCTCCCTGCCGGACGACGGTGACGGCGGTCTCGAACCCGGAGCCATCGACAACCCGTTCACCCCGCTCGAGCCAGTCACCCGAGGACAGTCATGACCACACCCCGCAAGCTCTCTTCCCGCTACGAATTGGGTGAGATCCTCGGCTTCGGTGGCATGTCGGAGGTACACCTGGCCCGGGATCTGCGGCTCGACCGCGACGTGGCGATCAAGGTGCTGCGCGCCGATCTCGCCCGCGACCCCACGTTCTATCTCCGGTTCCGCCGCGAAGCCCAGAACGCCGCGGCGTTGAACCATCCGGCGATCGTCGCCGTGTACGACACCGGTGAGGCGGAGACCGAGTCCGGCCCGCTGCCGTACATCGTCATGGAGTTCGTCGAGGGCGACACGCTGCGCGACATCGTGCGCTCCCAGGGGCCGATGACCCCGAAGCGGGCCATGGAGGTCGTGGCGGACGTGTGCGCCGCCCTCGACTTCAGCCACCGCAACATGATCGTCCACCGCGACGTCAAACCCGCCAACGTCATGATCACCCGTTCCGGCGCGGTGAAGGTGATGGACTTCGGCATCGCCCGGGCCATCTCCGACGCCGCGAGCCCGATGACGCAGACCGCCGCGGTGATCGGCACCGCCCAGTACCTGTCGCCGGAACAGGCCCGCGGCGAGCAGGTGGACGCCCGTTCCGACGTGTACTCGGTCGGCTGCGTCCTGTTCGAGATCCTCACCGGCAAGCCGCCGTTCCAGGGTGATTCCCCCGTGGCCGTCGCGTACCAGCACGTCCGCGAGGACCCGCCGCTGCCGTCGTCGGTGAACTCCGCCGTCCCGCCGGAGCTGGACTCGGTGATCCTCAAGGCGATGGCGAAGAACCCCGCCAACCGGTACCAGAGTGCCGCCGAGATGCGCAGCGACCTGATCCGCGTGCTGAGCGGCCAGAAGCCCAGCGCACCGATGGTGATGACCGACGAGGACCGCACCACCATCCTCGGGGCCGTCGACGGTGCCGGGACACCCCGCAACGGCGCGGACCGCGGTCCCGCCGGAGCCGCTGCCGGCGGGACCGTGGCGACGCCTCAGCGCTCCCGGGTCCTGCGCAACACCCTGCTGGGCCTGGCGGCGGTCGTGATCGTCGGCATCGTCGGGGTGTTCCTGTGGACGTCGGGCCCGGGATCGAGCGCCGCGCAGATCCCCGTCCCCGACGTGCGCAACCTTGCCGCGGAGATCGCGGAGAGCAGGCTGCAGGATGCCGGGTTCGAGGTCTCGGTGCAGATGAAACCCGACGCCGTGGTCGCCTCCGGGAACGTCGTCAACACCCGGCCGGTCGCCGGAGTCCAGGCCGAGGAGGGCAGCACCGTCACCCTCGAGGTCTCGAGCGGCCCCGAACAGGTGCAGATCCCGCGGCTGGCGGGCATGAACCAGCAGGAGGCGCTGCAGGCCCTGACCGACGCCGGACTGCGCCTCGATCCGAACGTGGCCCGCGCACCGTCGTCGTCGGCCGAACGCGACACCGTCGTCGACCAGAGCCCCGCTCCGGGAGCCGACGCCGACCGCGACAGCGCGGTGCGGGTGACGCTCGGCAGCGGACCCGAGCAGATCCGCGTGCCCAACGTCGTGGGTCAGGCCACCGAGGTGGCGCGCGACAACATCGAGGCCGCCGGTTTCACCGTCGTGGTCGACGAGATCGACTCGAGCCAGCCGGCCGGGACGGTGGTGTCGAGCAGCCCGGCGGGCGGCACCAGCGCGACGGAGGGCGACACGGTCACCATCCAGGTGTCCAACGGCAACCGCATCGAGATGCCCGCGTTGACGAACAGGACGGTGTCCGAGGCACTGGCGGAACTGCGGGCGGCCGGCTGGACGGGCTCGCCGGCCCAGCTCGTGCAGAACCGCGAGGCCACCCTCGACCCGGAGCTGGTGGGTAAGGTCATCGCCCAGCAGCAGCCGCCGGGGTCGGAGATCTCCAAGTCGGAGACCCTCACCGTGGGTGTGGGCGTGCTGGGTATCCGCTGAGCTGCGGCTCGGGTGCCGTGCGGACGGCTCAGGCGACGCCCCCGGCGAGCGCCTGAGCCACTTCCGCCTCGAGACGGGCGACCAGCTGTTCGTCCGGCGCCTCGCCGCACACGCCGAGCCAGTTCGCGAGCATCCGGTGGCCGCCCTGCGTGAGGACCGATTCCGGGTGGAACTGGACGCCGTGGATGGGCAGCTCGCGATGCCGGAGGGCCATGACGATGCCGCTCTCGGTGAATCCGGTGGGGACGAGCTCGTCCGGCAGCGTGTTGGGCAGCACCGTGAGCGAGTGGTAGCGCGTCGCGGTGAACGGATCCGGCAGGCCGGCCAGCACACCGGTGCCGTCGTGCCAGACCGAGCTGGTCTTGCCGTGCAGCAGCTCGGGGGCCCGGTCCACGGTCGCACCGAAGGCGGCACCGATCGCCTGATGGCCGAGGCAGACCCCGAGCAGCGGCGTGCCCGCGTCGGCGCAGGCCCGCACGAGGTCCATGCTCGCACCGGCGCGCTGCGGCGTGCCCGGCCCGGGGCTCAGGAGGATGCCGTCGAACTCGGCCGCGATCCGGTCCGCGGCACCGGTGAGTCGCTCGTCGTCGTTGCGCCAGACTTCGGCCCGCGTCCCGAGCTGCCCCAGGTACTGCACGAGATTGAAGACGAAGCTGTCGTAGTTGTCGACGACGAGGATGCGCATGCGGAAAGGGTACCGACCCGTCAACGCAGCGTTGCTCCGCCCGTGTAGGCCGGTACCGACAACGACTCCGACGACTGCTGCGTGTAGCCCAGCCCGTAGCGCGCCGCGTACTGCTTGTACACGCGGATGCCCGGCTCGGCCGCCAGGGCGGCCTCGAGTCGCGCCGGGTCGCCCAGCGCGGTGATCACGTACGGCGGAGAGTAGGTACGGCCGTGCAGCAACAGGGTGTTGCCGATGCAGCGCGGTGCCGACGTCGCCACGAGCCGCTGATCCTGCATCGCGATCGCCTCGGCCCCGCCGGCCCACATCGCGTTGAGCACGCTCTGCACGTCCTGCTGGTGCACCACGAGATCGTCGGGCGACGCATCCGTCGGATACCTGCCGTCGGCGCCGCGCGGCGCATCGGTGAGGCTCACGGTGACCCCGGGGCCACGCCGTGCGGTCAGGCCGGCCGGATCCTCGAGAGCGACGGTGTCGGCGAGCACCGCGGCGACGTCGTCGTCGGTGGCCGCGGCCTGCGCCTGCAACTCGGTGACGCGTCCCGCGAGGTCGTCGCGGGTGGCGGCGAGCTCGTCCGACTTGGCCTGCGCTGCCCGCACGAGGTCGGACAGCCGCGCGGAGTCGCTCACGCGCAGTTCCTCGCCGTCGGAGACCCCGCGGGTGGTGCCGAGCAGCAAACCGGCGAGCAGGCACACGGCCAGCGCGGCGGCAGTCCACCCGAGCGCGCGGGCCCGGCCGTCCGACACGTGGACCCTCCGTTCCGGATTCTGCGTTAGCGTGTACTCACACTGGTAGTACACGCACTGGTAGTACACGCCAGGTAGCTGCCCAACCTACCTGTCCGCCCCGCGCGGTACCGCACGAACGAGGACGTCATGCCCAAGTCGAAGGTCCGGAAGAAGACCGACTACACGATCAACCCGGTGAGCCGCACCCCCGTGAAGGTGAAGGCGGGACCGTCGAGCACCTGGTACGTCGCGGTGATGCTCGGCTTCATGCTGATCGGCCTGGCCTGGCTGGTGGTCTACTACCTCGCGGCCGAGCAGATCTCGTGGATGAACGACCTCGGCGCGTACAACTTCCTCATCGGTTTCGGGTTCATGATCGTCGGCCTGATCATGACCATGAGGTGGCGGTGAGGTTACAGGAGTGTAGTTCATCCCCACCTGTGGACAAACCTGTGGACGAACTGGGGAAAGCTCCCCGTGTCCGGTGAACAACCCCTGCGCTGGTCCACGCCCCCGCTCGCGATCGTCGCGCTGGCGGTGGGCGGCGTCGTGCTCGCGGTGGCCGCGGCGACGACTCCCGATCCTGCCGGCCGCACCCTCGTCGGGCTCGCGGCCGCGGTCGCACTCGTCGTCGCGGCACTCGCGGCCCGGCAGCGCCCGCGGCTCGAGGTGCTTCCCGAAGGCGCCGGACTGGCCGTCACCCGCCTGACGGGACGACGCGAGCTGCCCCGCGCAGCCCTGACGCGGGTACGGATCGTCGCGTATCCGCGGCTCGGCCGGCGGGTCCCCATGCTGGAGATCGACGTGCGCGACACCCAGGGCGACGAGCAACTGCTCATCTTCGGGCGCTGGGACCTGGGTACCGATCCCCGCACGGTGTACGACGCACTCGCGGTGCGGGGACTGGCGCCGGATCAGACGCCGAGCTGAGCCCGCAGGCGCAGGACGGCCAGGGCGAGGACCAGCACGGTGACCACCGTGACGCCCCCCAGCGCGAGCCATCCCGTCCGGACGAAGCGGGCGCGGTCGTCGCCCGCGCCCAGTGCGCGCGGGGCGAACAACAGTGCCGCCGTCGCCGCCGCACCCGCGGCCAGGCCGCCGAGGTGTCCCCACAGGGAGATGCCGGGGATGGTGATGCTGATGACGACGTTGAGGACGACGATCGCCAGCACCGGCGCGGGGCTGCGCCGCAGCCGCATCAGGATCACCGCCTGCGCTCCCAGCAGGCCGAACACGGCGCCGGAGGCGCCGGCAGTGACGGCGCCGGTCTCGAGCAGCATCACTGCCGCGGATCCGCCGAGGATCGACACGAGGTAGACGGCCAGGTACCGGAGCCGGCCGAGGACGAGTTCGGTGTCCCGTCCGATCACGTACAGCGCGAACATGTTGACCGCGAGGTGCAGCACCCCGAAGTGCAGGAATCCGCTGCCCAGCACCCGGATGTACTCGTCGCGAGCGGCGATCATCGGCGGCCACAGCGCCCACTCGAAGAACAGGCTCGACGAGCGCTCGTTGTTCATCACGCTGCCGGACTGGGCCGCGGTGATCGCGAAGATTGCGGTGTTCAGCGCGATCAGGATGTACGTCACGAGCGGGGTGTTCGCCTGCGACCGGACGGGCGCGCCCGCGACGGTGCGGGCCTGCGGGACATCACGTCGAGCGGCCCCGACGCAATCGACGCACTGCTGACCCACCGCGGCGGACCGCAGGCAGTCGGGGCAGGCCGGTCGTCCGCATCGGCTGCACGAGAGCAGGGTCGGGCGATCGGGATGCCGGACGCACCGCGGCTGGGGCGGGTGGCCGCCCCCGCCGGCCGCGTGGCCCCAGCCGGGGTTCGTCATGTTCGGTCTCTCTCAGGAAATGGTGATGCTGTCGATGACGACCGGCTCGACCGGACGGTCCGCACGGTCCGTCGCCGTCGTGGCGATCGCGTCGACGACCTTCCTCGACGCGTCGTCGGTGACCTCACCGAAGATCGTGTGGCGCCGGTTCAGGTGCGGGGTCGGTCCGACGGTGATGAAGAACTGCGAACCGTTGGTGCCCGGTCCGGCGTTGGCCATCGCGAGCAGGTAGCCGCGGTCGAACTGCAGCTCGGGGTGGAACTCGTCGCCGAACTGGTAACCCGGGCCGCCGCGGCCGGTGCCGGTCGGGTCGCCGCCCTGGATCATGAAGCCGTCGATGACGCGGTGGAAGACCGCACCGTCGTAGAACGGGCCGCTGGTCTCGCCCTTGGCGTTCTCGGTCTTGTACTCCTTGGTGCCGTTCGCGAGGCCGACGAAGTTCTCGACGGTCTTCGGGGCATGGTTGCCGAAGAGCTCGATCACGATGTCGCCGCGGTTGGTGTGCAGAGTCGCGGTTGCAGTCTTTTGAGGTGAAGTCACTCCTCCATCGTGCCATCCGGGTCCGCGACACCGGAGCGGTCCGTCTCTCATACCCCAGGAGTGAGGTTTCGCTGTGCAAAAGTGGGTACATGACGAGTGTGAGCGAGTCCAGAACCAAGAGCGGGTCCGGCACCGGAAGCGAACTCGTGTGCCCCCCGAAGGAATCCAAGGGGGCCGGCGGCTACCTGAAGCTGGCAGGTCAAGGCGCGACGGCCCTGGCGCGGGGGCCGCTTGTCACCGGACTGTTCGTCGCCCGGAAGGGTCTCGACGTCGCCCGGAACATGGCTGGAAACCGGGAGTGCCGCCGCGCACAGGCCGCAGCGACGATCGAGTCCGGTTCCCGGGGCCGGGGCCGCAGGCTCCTGGTGACGGTCGGTGCGCTCGGCGTCGTCGCCGCGGGTGGAGTGGTGTTCTACCGCAGCCGGCTCGGGGATCACCCGCCCGTCGCTCCGGAGCCGCCGCGGATCGAGTCGGTTCCGCCCGTGTCGGTCGCAGCGCCCGAGGCCGTCGCCCCGAAGACCGAAGCGCCGAAGACCGAAGCACCGAAGACCGAAGCCGCCACACCGAAGCCGGCGGACGCACCGAAGACGACGCCCCAGCCGGCCGCGACGCCCGAAGCCGCCGCCCCGAAGACCGAAGCACCGAAGACCGAAGCCGCCACACCGAAGCCGGCGGACGCAGCGAAGACGAAGCCCGAGCCGGCCGCGACGCCCGAGGCGGTGGCTCCGAAGCCCACGCCGGCACCGAAGCCCACGCCGGCGGCCGGCACGGCGCCGAAGAGCACAGACGCGGCACCGAAGGGCACGGCCGATGCGGCCCCGACCGGAAAGCATGCGGCCAAGGAGGAACCGGCTCGCAAGCCGACCCCCGAGCCGAAGAACGCGGCTGCCGGTGGCAAGGGCACCTCTGCGAAGCCGCAGCCGCCGAGTGGTCCTGCCGGGGGACCGAAGAAGCAGGACTGAGGTCCGCCGGGATCACGGGACGGAATCGGATCCGGGGCAGGTCGCGTCGCGCGCGGCCTGCCCTTCTTCGAGCAGTTGTCGTTCGGTGACGCGTAGTTCCAGATCGACGATCCGGCCGGCGACAACGTAGATCAGGATTGTCAGCAGTAGTACGACAGGTACGGACGCAAGGAATTCCATGTCGGCCTCCAGCGGTGGTCCGCGTAGGCGGGAAGGTGGAGGTGCTCGGGTGCGTCGTCGGTGACCACTCCAGCGTACGGACCCGCACGGGGTGCCTGTCGGGACGGCCACCGCGCCGCTCCGTGATCTGTCGCACACCCTCGGGTTACTCGCCGGTACCGATCCGGCGAATATCGTGATGCACGTCACAAAACGGGTGGATACTCGCCGGTAGCAGTCCTATCGGGGAGGCATCACATGGCACAGCAGATACACGCCAGCGAGGAACAGTCGCGCGCTCTCGCAGAGGAGTCCCGCGAGACCAGCTGGCACAAGCCGTCGTTCGCAAAGGAGTTGTTTCTCGGGCGTCTGACCCTCGACCTCATCCATCCGTTCCCGCGGCCCACCCCCGACGAGGAGGCCCGGACCGAAGGGTTCCTGGCAGAGCTTCGCCGCTTCTGCGAGGGTGTGGACGGCAGCCGCATCGAGCGCGAGGCCCGGATTCCTGACGAATACGTCGCCGGATTGGCCGAGCTCGGCTGCTTCGGCATGAAGATCTCCCAGGAGTACGGCGGCCTGGGACTGTCGCAGGTGGCCTACAACCGCGCGCTGATGCTCGTGGCCAGCGCCCACCCGAGCCTCGGCGTCCTGTTGTCGGCGCATCAGTCCATCGGAGTGCCCGAACCCTTGAAGCTGGCCGGGACACCCGAACAGAAGCGCGCTTTCCTCCCGCGGTGTGCGCGGGGGGCGATTTCGGCCTTCCTGCTGACCGAGCCCGACGTGGGTTCCGATCCCGCCCGTCTCGCCTCGACGGCGGTGCCGGTGGAGAACGGCGACGCGTACGAACTCGACGGCGTGAAGCTGTGGACCACCAACGGAGTGGTCGCCGAACTGCTGGTGGTGATGGCGCGGGTGCCGCGCAGCGAGGGCCACCGCGGCGGCATCTCGGCGTTCGTCGTCGAGGCGAACACCCCGGGCATCACCGTCGAACGCCGCAACTCGTTCCTGGGCCTGAAGGGGATCGAGAACGGCCTCACCCGGCTGTACAAGGTGCGGGTGCCGAAGGAGAATCTCATCGGCCGCGAGGGTGACGGCCTGAAGATCGCCCTGACCACCCTCAACGCCGGCCGGCTCGCGATCCCGTCGATGTGCGCCGGTGCCGGCAAGTGGGCGCTCAAGATCGCCCGGGAATGGTCCGGCGCCCGTGTCCAGTGGGGTCGCCCGGTGGGTCGGCACGATGCGATTGCCGGCAAGATCGGATACATCGCGGCCACCACGTTCGCCCTCGAAGCCGTGGTGGAACTGACCGGCCAGATGTGCGACGAGGACCGCAACGACATCCGCATCGAGGCGGCTCTGGCCAAGCTGTGGTCGAGCGAGGTGGCCTGCGAGATCGCCGACGAGTTGATGCAGATCCGAGGGGGACGCGGCTACGAGACGGCGGCGTCGCTCGCGGCCCGGGGGGAGCGGATGGTGCCCGCCGAGCAGCTCCTGCGGGACCTGCGGATCAACCGGATCTTCGAGGGCTCGAGCGAGATCATGCGGCTCTTCGTCGCCCGCGAAGCCGTGGATGCCCACCTGCGGGTGGCGGGTGAGCTGGCCGATCCGAAAGCCACTCTGGACACGAAGGCCCGGGCCGCCGCCAAGGCGAGTGGCTTCTACGCCAAGTGGCTGCCCCAGTTGGTGGCGGGCAAGGGCCAGCTGCCCACCTCCTACGGCGAATTCGGTCCCGTGGCACACCATCTGCGCTACGTGGAGCGGTGTTCACGCAAGCTCGCTCGGTCCACGTTCTACGGCATGGCCCGGTGGCAGGGTGGTCTGGAGAAGCGGCAGAATTTCCTGGGGCGGCTCGTCGACATCGGCGCGGAACTGTTCGCCATGTCGGCAAGTTGCGTACGGGCGCAGATGTACCACACCGACGGTCACCCCGAGACGGATGCGGCCTACGAACTCGCCGACGTCTTCTGCCTCCAGGCGAAGCTCCGCGTGGACTCGCTGTTCGCCGCGTTGTGGACGCACACCGACGATGCCGACCGGCAGCTCACGGCCGACGTCCTCGACGGCCGCTACACCTGGCTGGAAAAGGGCGTGATCGATCCCAGCGAGGGCACGGGCCCGTGGATCGCCGAATGGTCGCCCGGGCCGTCGGTGGAGCAGAACCTCGCCCGCAGATTCCTCGGCGCCGACCATCCGGTGGTGTGAACGGGCCGCCGGCCGCGCGCGCCCTGGTCAGCCGCGACAGCAATCGCTGTCGCGGCTGACCGTCCTGTCCGCGGATCCCACGCGGCCGTCGGTCAGAAGGCGCCGCAGTTGGACGGTGCGGGCCGCCCGGCGAACCGGTCGTTCAGGTAGGCGACCGCTTCGGGCATGCCCGCGACCAGCGGCAGCGCGTGATTGACGGCCAGGCCCGGCAGGATCGGCGGGGTGGTGTTCGTGGAGAACTGGACAGTGGCGCCGAGGGCGCACCAGTCCGTCGCGAGCCGGTGACCCTGGCCGTAGGGCACGATGTCGTCCATCGTTCCGTGCTGCACGAGTACCGGCACCGACGGCTGCAGGCGTCCGATCCGCTGCGCGGCGATGGCTTCCTTCGCCTCCGGCAACCGGTCGACGACCACGCTCAGCGGCTCGCCCGTGCGGGTGTAGTCGTTCGTGCGCTGGAAGCCGTAGCGGAAGATCGTCTCCGGGGCGCACTGGTTCGCCACCGACTGCAGCATCTCGCGTCCCCGGTCGTTGATCTCGGCGTCGATGAGATCCCGGAGCTCGGGGTAGGCCTCGCCCAGGCCGTTGATCGTGTAGCCGATCACGCCGGTCAGTGCCGTTCCGTCGACCTGGTTCAGCGTGGCCTCGAGGTCCGCGGGCGGCGCACCGGCATAGACGCCCACCAGGTTCAACTCGGGTGCGTAGGTCGGCTGCAGTTCGGCGGCCGCCGACACGGCACCCCCGCCCTGGGAGTACCCCCACAGGCCGACCGGCCCGTCGGGGGTGACGGACGCGGCGGGCAGGCTCTGGGCCGCCCGGACCGCATCGAGCACCGCGTGCGCCTCCGCGAGGCGGTTGACGTAGGTGTGGTGGCCCGGCGTCCCGAGACCGTCGTAGTCGGTGACGACGACGGCGATGCCCTGCAGCAGCATGGTGTTGATCGACAGCAGTTCGTACTCGGTGAACAGGTCGAGCGGCGGGGTGTAGGACACGAGCGAGTTCAGCTGCTTGGACGGCGCACACTGGTCGCCCTGGCCCTGGGTGCCCGGCGCGATCGCGACGAGCGGCCGCGGACCGGGACCGTTCCAGGGCAGCGACGGCTCGAGGTAGGTGCCGCCGACGGCGTTGGGGTCGCCGTTCGCATCGTGGCTGCGGTAGAGCAGCCGGGTGCCCTGTGCCGGGAACACGCCCTGCGGCGTCGGGACGCGGACGGCGAGGTCGGACGGTCCGCTGCGGAGTACGGCGCCGGAGGCGCCGGCCAGGTCGAGCGGAGGATCGTAGAAGTTCGCGTCCGCGCCCGCCGTCGCCGGCGCCGCGAGCATCGTTCCCGTCAGCGCCGCGGCCGTCGCCGCGGCGCCGACCCATCGTCGGGCGCGCCCCATCCCCATCCCCATCCCCACGGTCCCTTCACAGGTCGATGTCCGTGTGTCGGACGACACAAGCGGTACGCACTGTAACAGCTAACTTACCGGCGCGTAAGTGCGCATTTCGCATCTTGTGACCCGCACACGAGGTCGCGATCCGTCGTTTGTGCCCCCGCATCGCCGCTGGTCGGAGACAATCCGGGCATGACCGCGGAGCGCAGCGAACCGCACCTGCACCGGCTGACCACCCCGCACGCCGCCGCCGCCGTCGGGATCGTGTTCGCGGTCCTGTTCACGACGAGCATCGTCCTGATCCGTCAGGCGATCCCGGCGGACCCCTTCGGCACGACCGAGTGGCTGGACGCCGGCCGCTCACGGCTCACCGTCGCACTGATGCTGTCCCAGTTCGCCTGCATCGCGTTCCTGTGGTTCATCGGTGCGCTCCGGCACCGGCTGGGCGACCTCGAGGACCAGTTCTTCTCGACGGTCTTCGTCGGCAGCGGCCTGTTGTTCCTGGCGCTCATCCTCGTCACGATGGCCAGTGCCGGCGGTCTGCTCCTGGCGGACCAGGCGGCGGCCGTCCCTGCCCAGGAGTCGGCCGCCTTCGCGCACGCGCTGATCCTGCAGATCAGCAACGTCTACTCGATCCGGATGGCCGCGGTCTTCATGATCTCGCTGGCCACCATCTGGATGCGCACCGGGCTGATGCCCCGATGGCTGGTCGCCCCCACCTACCTACTCGCTCTCGTCCTGCTGTTCGCGGTGACCGAGGCGCTGTGGCTCACCCTGGTCTTCCCGGCCTGGGTGGCCGTGATCAGCCTGTTCCTGCTGACCCACGCCCGGCAGGCGTTCCCGCCCCGGCGGACGATCCGGCCGAGAACCTGACAGGTGCCACCCCCGCCGGATGCGAGAGTATCCGTCCGCAACTGCCGCAGCCTCGAGACCCTGGGTGCGCACGGGCGGTGCTGATCTCACGCGCGAATCCTAGTGGTCCCTGCAAGATCCCGCGCGATGCTACGGCGCGGCTTCCCCGGCCGTAGCCGAGTCGGTAGCAAGATGTACGCCGATCGTTGTCTACAGGAGGTTTGACATGGCTGTGGGAGTCGGTCTCCGGATCGGGAGCGTGGTGTCCACCGCGGTCCTCGCTTCCAACGACCCCGGCAGTCCCGATCCTGTCGTCATAGCCCGGGACACCGTCCTGCACATCGACTCCGACGGCACCACCGTCCTCGGCGGCGCCCCGCATCCGGCCGGCGAGGCCCGCTACCTGTCGGGATTCCTCGGCCGGGTCGGCGATCCCGCCGGCGTCACCGCCAGCGACGGACGCATCTACCGGGCCGAGGACTCGATGGCCACGGCAATCGCCTGCCTGCTGCACGAATGCCCCCCGCTGCCACCGGACAGCGGACCCGACGGCGGCCTGCCGAGCGTCACCGCCACCTACCCGTCACGGTGGGACCAGTCCACCGTGGCCGCACTGCGGGCCGCGCTCGACTATGCGGACCTGCGGCACATCGCCCTCGTGTCGGACGCCGAGGCGGCCGCGACGTGGTACGCCTCGGAGATCTCGGAGACCCCGGGACAGCTCGTCGGCATCTTCCACGTCGACGACGGCGGCTCGACCGTCAACCTCGTGCGTTCCGGCGTCTCGGCCGGCAAGGCGTTCCGGTTCGCCGCCAAGAGCGCCCCGTCCCCCGCGGCCCAGCTGGCCACCGCCCTCGGCGCCTTCGGCTGGCTTTCGCACAATCTGGACGCCGTCGTGGTGATGGGCGACGGGTTCGTCGCGCGCGACCGCTCGCACGTGCAGTCCATCGCGGACAGCCTCGCCGCGAAACTCGGGGTACGCACCCTCGTCGGACCCGGTCCCGAGCAGACCGCCGCCCTCGGGGCCGCCATCCTCGCGGCCGGCTTCACACCCGCACGCGTGGTCAAGGCGCGGATCGGACTGCCCCCGTCGTACGACGTCACCGATGTTCTCACCGGTGGCATTCCGCGCATCCGTGAACTCGAGGCGGCCGAGCGTGCCCGGGCCGAAGCGGCGGCCGAACGGGACAGGGCAGCGGGCGCACCCGCGAGCCCCGCACCCGTTCCCGCGACGACCGGCGCCGACCACCGATCCGGCGACGCGCGGCCCGAGGACGGCGACGCCGACGACACCGCCGGCGCGACGCTCACCTCCACCGCGACGCCGCCGAGCCGCAACTACTCGGCGATCGGAGCCGTGGTCGCGGTGATCCTGTTGCTGGCCTTCGCGGCCGTCGCGCTGCTCTGACCGCCCGGTTCAGTTCTCCGCGAGGCTGGTCAGCACCGCGGCATCCTCCGCACCGAACTTGTCCTCGAGGACCTCGGGGCTGTAGTCGAGATCGATCTCCTCGACGGGCCGGCCCCGGGCGGATTCGATGGCCCCGAGCCGTCGCTGGGCGCGGTCGGCGGCGTAGGAGACGAACTCGTCGGGATCGAGACCGAAGGGCTGTTCTTCGAACTGGTCGTTGACCCACTGGATCATGCCGAGCGCGAGCGGCAGCAACTCCCCCATGCGCTGCTGCACGACATCCCAGTTCGAGTCGTCGGCGGCGACGTGGCGGCGGCACGTGAAGGTTCCCCATGCCATGTGCCGGCGTTCGTCGTCGCCGATCCGGCGCACGAGTTCCTGCATCCCGGGCAGGATCCCGCGTTTCGTGCACACCTTCTGCCAGGCGTAGTACCCGGTGAGGGCGAGGCTGCCCTCGATGACGTGGTTGTAGGTGACGCTGGCGCGGACCTGGCTGGCGGGGCTCGGATCGGTCTCGAGGACACGCAACGAGTGGGGCAGTTCCTCGTAGAACAGCTGCCGGTAGTAGGGGTTGTCCGCGACGTAGGGGTGCAGGTCCGCGGTCAGGCCCACCGCGTCCATCCACAGCCGGAAGACCTGGGTGTGCTTGGCCTCCTCGAAGCAGAACTGGGTCAGGTACATCTCGTCGCCGAGACGGCCCTCGGCGGCCATCGCCCGCAGGAACGGCTGGATGTCCTGGGTGACGGCTTCCTCACCGGCCACGAACTGTGCGACGAGATAGGTGGCGCTGCGGTGCTGCTCGCTGTTGAGCTCGTTCCAGTCGGCGGCGTCGCGGCTGAAGTCCAGATCGAGCGGATCCCAGAACTTCGCGTTGCCCTTCGCGAACAGCCGCAGCGGGAAGGCGTCCCAGTGCAGTCCCCCCGCGCGCAGGGTTCCGAAGCCCTGACGTTCCGGCAGTGCTGTAGTCATGAGCGTGCCGCCTTTCCTCGACCCGGATGGACGCGTGCCCTGACGGTAGCGCCATTTCGGCCGGGTGTGACGGGAACCATACAAACTGTAGGTACGGCGGTGCCCCGGCCGGGATTCCACGCGGATCCCGGCCGGGAGCAGGCTCCGTCAGCCCTCGAACAGGGTGTCACCCGGGTATCCCCCGGGACCGAATCCGGGTGGGACGGCGAACACCGCCGACCCGACCGGGGTGATCCACGGGTTCAGCGCGTCGTGCTCGGCGAGCCGCTGTTGCACCGGGACGAACTGCGCGTCCACGTCGGCCTGGTACGCCGCGAACAACAGTCCGGCGCCGTCCGGGTCGTCGTAGTTGTAGCCGCGTCGCAGGAACTGCTCGTTCGCGTTCCGGGGCCGCGCCCGGGCGACGTGCGATTCCGGAGGGATCACCGGAATGCCGTGGACGTCGGTGGCGGCGAAGTCCGGATCGTCGTGCTCCCGGCTGCCGGTCAGCGGCGCCCCGGCGGCCAGGTCCCGGCCCACCGCGAGCTCCCGGGCGGGCCGGTCGAGCTCGTCCCACGTGTCGAGTTCCATGCGGATTCGCCGCAACACCAGGGACGTGCCCCCGGCCAGCCAGGCCGGGGCGCCGGGATTCCACACCTGCCGGTCGAAGTCCGTGCTTCCCGCGGCCGGGTTGACGGTGCCGTCGACCTGACCCATCAGGTTGCGCATCGTGGTCCCGGTGGGCTTGGTGCCCACCGCGTTGCGGAATCCGCGCTGGATCCAGCGCACCGTGGCCAGCGATCGCACGCTCTTGGCGAGCGTGCGAGTCGCATGCGAGACGGTGACCGGGTCGTCGGCACATACCTGCAGCAGGAGGTCACCGCCCGACCAGCGCTCCTCGAGGCGATCGATCGAGAACGCCGGCAGCGGCCGCAGCCACTCCGGCCGCTGCGCCTCGAGACCGGCCGCGTCGAACACGGCAGGGCCGAATCCGACCGTCACGGTCAGCCGCGCGGGATCGAGGGCGAGTTCGGGCTCGGTGTCGCCGAGGGCGGGACTGCCCCCGGCCAGCCGGCGACCGTCCTCGGCCCACACCTTCATGATCCCGACCAGCGCGCGACGGTCGAGTCCCGGACGCAGATCCAGCGCGACGAAGGCGGCGAAGGCCTGCGGGTCGGTGTCGATGCCGGCCTGGTGCACGCCGTGGAAGGCGACCGTGCGCCCACCGGTGGGCTCGGGCTCCCGCGTGGCGGCGTACCCGAGACCCGTCCCGACTCCGGCCGCGCCGATGCCGGCGGCGCCCAGGACGGCGGCGCCGCCACCGAGGAGACGCCGCCGGCTCAGCTCAGCCACCGTGGTTCGCCCCCGCGCCGGCGCTCGGCTGGTAGTTCTCCTGCGCGCCGGAGAAGTCGCGGACCTGTGCGGTGAACTCGGTCGTCGAACCGTCCTCGAAGGTCAGCTCGAAGGTCACTTCGGTACCGGGCAGGACCGGCTCGACGAGGTCCATCAGCATCAGATGGTCGTTGCCGGGGGCGAGCGAATGGGTGCTGTGCGCGGGAATGACCAGTCCGTCCGCCTTCTCGCGCATCACCATGGCGCCGCCGTCGCCGGCCGCCATCTCGTGGATCTCGGTCCGTGCCGAACTGGGGCTGGCAGCGGAGACGATGTGGATGTCGGTGTCGCCGGTGTTCTCGAGTTCGGCGAATGCACCGGTCATGCCGGATTCGGCGGCCTTCGCCCACGCCGAGGAGACGGTGAGCGAGTCCGCGGACGCGGCGGCGGGCTCGTCGGACGAGCATCCGGCGGCGAGCAGGGTCGCGGCCGCGGCGGCAGCGAGGAACAGGGTCTTCTTCATGGGGATTCTCCGTTATCGGTCCGAGGGCGCACGGGTGCGCGCGGTCACCGCGGGGCGCGGTGACCGAGAAGGGTCGGGTTCAGACCGTGACGGGAGGGCCGCGAGTGCCGAGACCGGCGGCGACGAGCAGTCCCCGGCGGAGCCGGGGACGGTGGACGACGGGCGTCCACGCGGGGACGGCGACGGGCGCCGGCGCGAACGACATGGGGACCGCGCGAGCGAGGGCGGCCAGCCCGACCCGGCAACCGTGTTCGGCACCACGGACGAGTAGCGCCGCGACGACGATCGCCCCGGCGTGCGCGGCGAGCATGCCCGGACCGGGGACGTGGACGTGCCCCGCATCGAGGGAGAGGGCGCCGTGACCGACCACCTGACCGACGGCGAGCACGCCGACGATCGGCACGCGAGTGCCCGCGGCGAGCAGACCCACCGTCATGGCGGCCGCGAGCAGCAGGACCGCCGGCGCCTGCCCCGGGACGGAACCGCCAGCGAGGGCATGGGCGGCGATGCTCACCGCACCCGACATGCCGCCGACGAAGGCACCGCGCACGCGCGCGACGACTCCGTTCTCGGCAGACATGCAGCCAGGATACGCGCCCGTTACTACGGGGAGTAGTAACAACGCTCACAAGGAGGCGCCGTCCAGGGAGTCCGGCCCGACCCGCGGAGAGCCCGGCGGTGCACGCGGTGCGTGGCTCGTCGTTTCACGTGAAACCAGCCGGCGCACAGTCGCCTATTGACAATAGGCTGTCATATTGACAGCATATTGTCATGATTGAGACCGTGCATGTGGCCGTGTACAACACCTTCGCCGATTGGGAGGTCGGCCACGCGATCGCCCATATCAACAAGCCTCTCTGGCACAAACACTCCGGCCGGTACACCGTCGCCACGGTCGGCACCACGCTCGAACCCGTCACCACCATGGGCGGAATCCGCATCCTTCCCGACACCACCCTGGACGAGGTGCGGCCCGACAACAGCGCGATGCTCGTCCTGGCGGGCAACGACATCTGGAACACCGAGCAGTTCACCCCCTTCGCCGACCGGGCGCGTGAGTTCCTCGAGGCCGGGGTTCCGGTGGCCGCGATCTGCGGGGCCACGGGCGGGCTCGCCCTCGCCGGCCTGCTCGACGACCGCGCGCACACCAGCAACGCCGCCGAGTTCCTGGCCGGGCTGGGGTACGCCGGCGGCGACCTCTACCGCGACGAACCGGCCGTCACCGATCGGAATCTGATCACCGCGAGCGCCACCGCCCCCGTCGAGTTCGCCCGCGCGATCCTCGAACACCTGGAGGTGTTCGAACCGCACGTCCTCGAATCCTGGTTCAAGCTCTACGGCCGACGCGACCCCGCCGGCTTCTACGAACTCATGGCCGGATGAGCGAGCGCCCGGAACAGGAACTCCTCAGCGGCCTTGCCCTGACGTCGTTCCGGCTCAACGGTCAGTTCCTCGAAGTCGCCGAGACGCTGGCACGTCCGTCCGGTCTCACGGCGGCGTGGTGGCAGGTCCTCGGTGCCGTGCTGCACGATCCCCTGCCGGTCGCCGGCATCGCCCGGGCGATGGGGATCACCCGTCAGAGCGTGCAGCGGATCGCCGACCTGCTGGTCGAGCGCGGCCTCGCCGAGTACCTGCCCAACCCCGCCCATCGGCGCGCCAAGCTCGTCACGCCGACCCCCGCGGGCCGTGCGGCGGTGACCGGGATCGATCCGGCGCACGCCGCCTTCGCCCGGCGCCTGGCCGATGCCGTGGGCGAGGAAGGTCTGGCCGCCACGCTCACCGCGATGCGGCAGCTCTCGGCGGTCCTCGACGAGCTCACCGAGCAGGTGTGAGCACAGACGACGCCAACTGATACGTCGCGATACCGTGCGATGTGCCCACAATTGCCGGTCGGCGTCGCTCCCAGCCGCCACCACCTCACGTGGTCCATGAAGCGATCATCGATCCGGGCCGCGACCCGACCCGTCCGTGGCTGATCCTGCGCGACGGCGAACAGCGGCCCGCCGTCCTCGATGCCGTCGAGCCGAACCTGGTGGTGTGGAGCTCGCTGTGGCCGTGGCGGCCCGACGCTCGGGTTCGGTTCGACCTGACCGGCGGGCGAAGCGGCACAATCCTGCATTGGACACTGATCGTCGACGATCCGGTGCCGGACGAAGAGACCACTGTCCGCATGCGGAAGCGGATCAACGAGTTGATCAACGCCAATCTGCGCTTCACATTCGGGCAGTAGCAGCACGGCGACCGGCGACGGATGTGGGCAAGAAGTGGGCAGAACGAGCAGAGGGCGTCTTCCGGAATTCCGGAAAACGCCCTCTACCTCGATCTTTACTTGTGGAGCCTAGGAGATTCGAACTCCTGACATCTGCCTTGCAAAGGCAGCGCTCTACCAACTGAGCTAAGGCCCCGTCTGCCGCCTCAGCGGGCGGTGACCTCGTGCCATTCGTCCTCGCTCCGCAACATCCGGGCGAGTCCGACGGTCACCAGCACCACGGTTCCCACAAGGAGAAGAACCTTCATGCTCGCTGCCCTTTCGGCACGGGGAGTGGGCCTAGGAGGACTTGAACCTCCGACCTCTTCGTTATCAGCGAAGCGCTCTAACCGCCTGAGCTATAGGCCCTCGAACCGAGTTGGAACACTACCCCACCGAGCCGGGAAGTCCAAAATCGGCTCGGTGGGGACTCGTTTCCCCAGCTCAGTCCGGGTCCGCGAGGGTCACCTGCACGCCGCCGACGAGGTCGGTGCACAGGTTGTAGATGAAGGCTCCCAGAGTGGCCAGGGCCGTGAACAGGATCGTGTTGACCAGCCCGATCACCGTCGCGTACCCGAAGACCTGACCGGCGGTGATGAGGCCACCGCCACCGGTGTCGGACACCATGTCCGTGAACGCGCTGTTGAGCCGTTCCCACACGCCCATGCCTTCGAGCACGCCGTACAGCAGGCCGACGGCCACCATCCACACGAAGAACAACGAGACGGAGATCACCGAGGAGATCTTCAGCATCGACCACGGATCGATGCGGCGCACCTGCACCGTCGCACGCAACGGCTCGCCCGCGACCGGAGCCGCCGTGGCGACCGGAGCAGCCGGCTGCGCGGCCGCCGGCTCTTCGACCGGCGCGGACGGCAGCGGATGCTTGACCGTGGACAGATCCGGCAGATCCTTCGCCAGGTCCTTGCGTTCGATGTGCCGCGTCGGACCGTCGATGACGGCGGCCTTCGTCTTGGCCGCCGACCGGTCCGCGCCAGCCGTGGGCGCGTTCATCGAGGCGGCCGCGGTGCCGGTGACGACCGGCCGGGTCGGGGGCGTCGCGGCGCTGGGCCGGTTCCCGGCCGGATTTCCGCCGGAACGAGCCGCCGGCTCCTTCGCCGGGCCCGGCTGCTGCCCGCCCGGCTGCTGTCCGCCCTGCTGCGCCGGTCCGGCCGGATCCGTCCCGGGGCGCGCAGCGGGCTTGTCACCGGGGGTCTCACTCGGGGTGGGCACTACGGGACGTCCGGTCGAGGACGGTGCCTGACCCGGACGGGCCAGGTTCGTCTGCGGCACGTTCTGCGGGGTCTCCTGCTGATTCCCGCGCTGCCACGGAGGTGTGGGAGGCCCGCCCGGACGTTGCTGCCCGGGACGCGACGTCCCGCCCTCCGCCGTCGGGGGCTTGGCCGTGCCGTCGGCCGGCACGCCCGGGTTCGCTCCCGCCCCGGGGTTCCGGGCGGCACCGCCCGACGGCGTCGCTCCGCCGGCCGGCTTCCCGGGCACCTCTCGTCCGTTCTGACCCTTCGGCGGCTGCGCGGGCGGCGGACCCTGCTCGGCGCCGTTCGGTCCCTGGGGAGTGCTCACTTACGACTCCTTCGCTTCGAGTGCGGCGCTCTCCTCGGGCTCGTCGGCGTTGCGTGCGATCGCCAGCAACGTGTCCCCCTCCCCCAGGTTCATCAACCGCACACCCTTCGTCTGTCGGCCGGCCTTGCGCACCTGCTTCGCGGGGGTCCGGATGACGCCACCGCCCGAGGTGATCGCGTACAACTCGTCGTCGTCGTCCACGATGAGCGCTCCGACCAGAGTGCCACGCTTGCGGTCGTACTGAATGGTCAGCACGCCCTTGCCGCCGCGTCCCTGCGCCATGTAGTCCTCGATCGGGGTGCGCTTGGCGTATCCACCGGACGTCGCGACCAGCAGGTACGTGCCCTCACGGACCACGTTGAGCGAGAGCAGGGCGTCGTCCTCGTTGAACCGCATGCCCTGGACGCCCGAGGTCGCCCGGCCCATCGGCCGCAGCACCTCGTCGCTCGCCACGAAACGGATCGACTGCCCCTTGGCGGAGACCAGCAGCAGATCGTCGTCCGACGAGCACAGCACCGCACCGACCAGTTCGTCGTCGCCGCGCAGGTTGATCGCGACGATGCCGCCGGACCGGTTGGAGTCGAAGTCCGACAGTCGCGACTTCTTGACCAGGCCGTTGCGGGTCGCAAGCACCAGGTAGGGGGCGTCCTCGTAGGACTTGAGCCGGATGACGCCCTGGATCCGCTCGTCCGGCTGGAAGGCCAGCAGGTTGGCCACGTGCTGGCCGCGCGCGGTGCGGTTGGCTTCCGGCAGCTCGTAGGCCTTCGCCCGGTACACCCGGCCCTTGGTGGTGAAGAACAGCAGCCAGTCGTGCGTGGACGTCACGAAGAAGTGCTTGACGATGTCGTCCTGCTTGAGATCGGCGCCCTTGACGCCCTTGCCGCCACGCTTCTGGGACCGGTACAGGTCGGTCTTGGTGCGCTTGGCGTAGCCGGTCTCGGTGATGGTGACGACGACGTCCTCGCGGGCGATGAGGTCCTCGTCGGAGACGTCCCCGTCGGCCGCGACGATGCGGGTGCGACGGTCGTCGCCGTACTTGTCGACGATCTCCTTCAGCTCGTCCCGCACGATCGCGCGCTGACGCTCGGGCTTGGCGAGGATGTCCTTGAGGTTGTCGATCTCGAGCTCGATCTCGGCGAGTTCGTCGACGATCTTCTGCCGTTCCAGGGCCGCGAGACGACGCAGCTGCATCGCCAGGATCGCGTCGGCCTGGATCTCGTCGACGTCGAGCAGTCCGATGAGGCCGGCGCGTGCGTCCTCCACCGTCGCCGAGGCGCGGATCAGCGCGATGACGTCGTCGAGCGCGTCGAGCGCCTTCACGAGACCGCGCAGGATGTGGGCCCGTTCCTCCGCCTTGCGCAGCAGGTACCGGGTCCGCCGGACGATGACCTCGATCTGGTGGGTGACGTACAACCGGATCATCTGGTCGAGCCGCAGGGTGCGCGGCACGCCGTCGACGATCGAGAGCATGTTGCAGCCGAAGCCGGTCTGCAGCTGCGTGTGCTTGTAGAGGTTGTTCAGGACGACCTTCGCGACGGCGTCCCGGCGGACGGTCACGACGATGCGCATGCCCGCACGGTCCGACGACTCGTCGTGGATGTCGGAGATGCCGGCGATCTTGCCGTCCCGGACCTGCTCGGCGATCGAGGTGATCAGGTTGTCCGGGTTGACCTGGTACGGCAGTTCGGTGATGACGATCGAGGTCTTGCCCCGGGCGTCCTCCTCGATCTCCACGACACCGCGCATCCGCACCGACCCGCGGCCGGTGGTGTACGCGTCCTTGATGCCCTGGCCGCCGACGATCAGGCCCGCGGTCGGGAAGTCCGGGCCCTTGATGCGCTCCATGACGGCGGCCAGGGTGACTTCCTCGTCGGCCTCGAAGTTCTCGAGCGCCCAGTAGATCGCGTCGGCCACCTCACGGAGGTTGTGCGGCGGGATGTTGGTGGCCATGCCGACCGCGATACCGCCCGAACCGTTGATCAACAGGTTGGGGATACGGCTGGGGAGAACCACCGGCTCGAGCGTGCGGCCGTCGTAGTTCGGCTGGAAATCGACTGTCTCGTGGTCGATTTCGCGCAGCATCTCCATCGCGAGCGGGGTGAGCCGGCACTCGGTGTTGTGGCTGACGAATCCGTTGGTGACGAACGCGTGATCATCGGTGTCGACCCGCAGGCTGTAGACCGGCTCCACGTCGCCCTCGGCGACGAAGGCCACCTCGGCGTAGTAGAACCGGCCGTCGGTCAGCTCCTCGGCGATGGCTCGGGCATCGGGTTCCGTGATGTGCGACGCGATCTCGTCACCACGGTGCTCCCAACGTTCGATCCGATCGACGTTGTGCCGCCGGAGCCAGTTGACGTTCGCCGGATCCGTCGCGCCGTGCGTACGGAGGAACGCCGCGAGACCGGGGACGAAGTCCGTGCTCATGGAGCGTGCCGCCGCCGCGGGGCTGCTCGACTCCGCCGCGGCAAGGACCTGCTCGAGCTTGCGCTGCTTGCAGCCGACGAAGCCGATACGTTCGGCGAACAGGCGGGCGTCACGCCGGTTGGTGACGGCGACCTTGTACTCACCGGTCGCGTGCCGATACCGGCGGCTGACGACGCCGAACTCCAACAGCAGCTGCTGCACGTCCTTCGCCAGTTGCAGGCTCCGCGTGGAGTACGACACCTGCACCGTGTTGCGTGGTAGCGACGAGCACGATCCGTCGCCCTCGAACAGGGCACCGAGGAAGATGCGCTTGAGTGCTGTCGGCGACTCCCAGATGAAGTCGGGAACGCTCTTGCGGTCGCTGCGCTGACCGATCACACCCGCCAGCACGCTGCGCCGCAGCATCGTCAGGTCCTGGACGTCGAGCTCGTGCAGTGTCGAACCCGACTTGATCACCCGGCTGTAGACGTAGCGCCGGCCGCCGACGACCCGATCGAACGCATCCACGACGCGATCGAAGAAGTCCCGGTCGAGGTTGTTGAACCCGGCGCGGTTCTCCGAGACGAAGCCCTCACTGACGAACGCACCGAGCAGCAGTGCGGCAGCCGCCTCGTACTCGTTGTGCCTGCCGTGCTCCTCGGCGGAGGGAACACGCTGCAACACCACCCGGTCACCGCTGCGGATCTCGTCCAGCAGCTTCCACAGCAGGGTGGGAACACCCGCCACATCCACCAGGCAGAGCACCGGGTGATTGGCAGTTCCGCGCATCTCGTAGCCCTCGACCGTGCTGAGGGTGTACGTGCGATGGGTGCCCGAGTGGAACAGCATCTCGGCCATCACCGGGTTGCCGTGACGATCGAGAACCTTCAGGTCGATCTCGTTGTCGCTGTCGGGCTCGACGCCGGGCAGGATCTCCGAGATGCGGATGCTCTGGCCGTGGGGCATTCGCACGAGCGTGTCGCCCGGCACGCAGTACCGCATCGCGGCTGCGCCGTCGTTACCGCGGGACCCGAAGTTGCCCTGGCCGTCGACGAGGGGGTAGCGCATCGACCACGGCTGCGCGAGCCGCACGAGTGTGTCGTAGATCGAGGCGTCGCCGTGCGGGTGGTAGTTGCCCATCGTCTCGGCGACGGCACGTGCCGACTTCACGTAGCCGCGGTCCGGGCGGAACCCGTTGTCGTACATTGCGTACAGGACGCGGCGGTGCACCGGCTTGAGACCGTCCCGCACATCGGGCAGGGCGCGGCCCACGATCACGCTCATCGCGTAATCGATGTAGCTGCTCTGCATCTCCTGCTGGATGTCGACGGGCTCGATGCGGTCGTGCCCCGGCCCCTCCGGCGGCAACGTGGTGTCGGTCATGAGCTCCTTCTTCTACTCGGCTCGAACGCCGCGGACTTCCGTCCGGCGCGCGTCTCGCAACCACCCGAGTCTATAGGTGCAGGTCAGCTCGCACACCGACCGATGCGGCGATTCCGCTCGGCCGGTCCGTCCCGGCGTCCGAAATTTCCTTCACGAGCGCCCCGGAACGGAGGCGTCGTCGTCGGTGGCCCAGCGGGCGAACTCCTCCTCCAGTGCCATGTCACCCCGGCTGGGGGCGAGCAGCAGCGCGGCGATCGGCACGGCGAGAACGGCGATGCCGAGCACGAAGGAGGGGAACAGCAGTGCGGTGACGGTCCGGCCCGACGGCAGCGGGACGGTCGGATCGACCTCGACGCGCACGCCGGCCATGCCGGTGTAGTGCAGTGCGACGACCGCGCAGCCCATGAGCAGGGCGGCCGGGACGCGGAGCACCCATCGATCCGCGGTCTGCGCGAGCCACAGGGCGACCGTGGCCGCGACGACACCGATGGCCACCGAGGCGACGACGAAGCTCGGGTCGTGCTCGAGCGAGCCCTGGATCCGGATGGCCCACATGCCGCTGTAGTGCATGAGGCTGACCGCGAGTCCCATCCCGAGGCCGCCGACGAGCAGGCGGGCGAAGGACGGCACGCGGTTCACCCACGCGGCGCGGGAGCTGACGAGCCAGAGCCCGAACCAGGTGGCGGCCACCGACAGCGCGACGGAGAAGACGGTCGGCCCCAGGGCGTACCGAACTGCGGTACCGGGAATGTCGAAGCCCATCATCCCGATGAAGTGCATGAGCCAGACGGCCACACCGCCCACCGACAGGGCGGCCATGGCCATCCAGCGGCGATGGCCGCGGTCGGTGGGCGCGGTCAGCGACTGACGGGCGCAGGAGAGACCGACGAACGATCCGACGACGGAGGTGGCATAGGCGAGGAAGAACACCCACATCCCCATGGAGAAGTGGTGCATTTCGTGGGACATCGTGACCTTCCGAGCACGGCGCGCGAAGCGGTCCGTGCTCGTGGTGGCGCGCCTCACCGAATCGATACGGGCTGCGACTCCGCCCCCCTCGACAGCGATCGGAGCGTATCGCATCGATGTAATTCGGGAGGGTCCCGGTCCCGCCCCCGTCCGATCAGGCGAGCGGACTGCGCGGGTCGACCGGACGGTGTTCCCGGGCCCACGCCTCGGCCTCGGCCTCGAGGGCCGCCGCCACCCGATCGGGAGCCATGAGCAACGCCATGATCGGCACCGTCAGGATCAGCATGCCGAGCACGAACACCGGGAAGAGCACCGCGAACACCTCGACGCCCGACGGCGCCGCCGTCGACGGATCCACCGTCACCCGCACCCCCGCCATCGCGAGGAAGTGCACGCCGATCACCGCCGCGCCGGCGACGATGCTGCCGACGATCCGCATCCACCGGCGGTCGGCGACCGTCACCAGCCACAGGATCATCACCGCGGTGAGCCACGCCGCTACGACGGAGGCCGCCACATAGGTCGTGTCGTATGCGACGGTGCCCTGCAGTTCCATCGCCCACATGATCGAGTAGTGCACGCCGGCGATCCCGGCACCGAGGACCAGCGATCCGCCCAGCAGCCGTACCGTCGCGGCACCGCGCGACGGCCGGACACGGCGTGACACCCGCTTCGGCTGCACGACCACCATGGCGACGAACGCGGACACCAGCGCCACCGCCATCGAGAAGACGATGCCGGGCAGGTCGTATCGAATGATGCTGCCGTCCACCGTGAAACCGGCCATCGGCAGGAAGTGCGCCAGCCACACCCCGACGCCACCGGTCGAGAGCGCAGCCCGCATCAGCCAGTACAACCGTGACCGTTCGGAACCGGCCGTCAACGACTTGCGGGCACTGGCCAGCCCCACGAGCAACCCGATCGCCGCCGTCACGTACGCCAGGACGAGCACCCACGTGCCCATGCCGAACAAGTGCACGTGTGTGTCCATCAGGGCGCTACCGGCTGGTGCAGCTTGCGCAGCGCGTACTCGGTCACCGTCACGAGTGCCGACTTGGCGGACTCGCGATCGCGCGCGTCGATCGAGACGATCGGCACGTCCGCCGACACCGCGAGGGCCTGACGAATGTCCTCGGTCGGGTAGCGCGGGGCGTCGTCGAACTCGTTGATCGCGACGATGAACGGCAGGTTCCGGGCCTCGAAGAAGTCGACCGCCGCGAAGCTCTCGTCCAGACGCCGGGTGTCGATGAGCACGATGGCCCCGATCGCACCTCGGATCAGGTCGTCCCACATGAACCAGAACCGGTGCTGACCCGGCGTGCCGAACAGGTACAGCACGAGATCCTCGGCGAGGCTGATCCGGCCGAAGTCCATCGCGACGGTCGTGGTGGCCTTCTGCGGTGTCGCGCTCAGGTTGTCGACGCCGTCGCTGGCGTTGGTGACCAACGCTTCCGTGCGCAGCGGAACGATCTCCGAGACCGCCCCCACCAACGTGGTCTTGCCGACGCCGAAGCCCCCGGCGATCACGATCTTCGTCGAGGTCACCCGCTTCGGGGAGTTAGAGTTCGCGAAGTCCACTGAGGACCCTTTCAATCAGCTCACGACGCTCCGCGTCGCTCGAATCGTCTTTCAGGGTGGCCAGGATCCGTACATGCCCGGCTTCGACGAGATCCGCCACGAGTACGCGCGCCACCCCGATCGGCACACCCACCCGCGCCGCGATCTCGGCGACCGACGGGGACTCCCTGCACAACGCCACGATCGTGGCGTTGATGTTGTCCAGGTCCCGGGCACGGTCGTCCGTGCCCGGGAGGACCTGGATCAGTGCCTCCAACGCCAGCTCGACCGCGGGGCTGGTCCGCCCCGAGGTCAGTGAGTACGGCCGGACCAGACTGGGCTGGGCCGGCGGCGACTCCGCCTTGCGTTCTTCCATGGCCACCTCGACGTCAGGACCCCAGACCGATGCGCGGAGTGGCCTCGACCGATGCCCCCACACGATCGACCAGGAGTGCCATCTCGTAACCGACCTGCCCGATGTCGCACTCCGAGGCGGTCAGCGCCGCCAGGTGCGAGCCGTCGCCCACGCTCATCAGCAGCAGGTAGCCGTGCTGCATCTCGACGACGGACTGGAGCACTCCGCCGCCCTCGAAGAGCTGGGACACACCGTTGGACAGGCTGGCGAGTCCGGACGTGACGGCAGCGAGCTGCTCGGCACGGTCGACGGGCAGGTGTGCGCTGGCCGCCATCAGGAGGCCGTCCGCGGACACGAGCACGGCGTGGGAGACGCCGGGAACCTCGCGCGCGAAGTTCGACACCAACCAGTCCAGAGGACGAGTCACGTCGGATCCATGGTCAATGTTCATCGAACTCCCTGTTCGTCGGTCTGGGTGGACGCGTGCGCGGAGGCCCGCCCGTTGCGAACCCCTTGCTGGTGACGGCTCAGGTTGGCCCGGATGGCCTCCGGGTCGCGCCGCCGGACAGCCGGCACGGATCCGGTCGCCGGCGAGGCGACCGCACCGGGCACCAGCCTATGACCGGGTGCACGCCGCGGGAGACCCGCGGTGGTGAGTTGCTCCACCGGAGCCTGCGCAGCCTCCTGGGCGGCCCTCCACCCGGCATCCGCCCGTGAGTTCCACTCCGGACGGCGGTCTTCGGGCTGACTCGTCGGATCGACGAGCCAGCTCGACATCATGTCGGCGAAGATCGGCGTGCCGGCACCGGGATGCGGACGCAAGGTGTCGACATCGGGACGCGGCTGGAAGAACGACGCCGTCTTGGCCGGGTTCGTCCGGTACCGATGCCGGGAGGCGCGACCCGGTTGTCCGTCGGCCGCTTCGTCCCGAGTTGCGGACGGTTCGGAATTGCGTTGCGCAAGCGCGGATTCCGATGCGGCCGGCGGTATCGGCAGACCGGGGGTGCTCCCCGGCCGGCGCTGCGGCAGACCGTTACCCGGCGCACCGTTGTTCGGTGCGGCCGCCGGCTGGGGCGAGATACCCGGCGTGGCGCCCGGCCGGCGCTGCGGCAGACCGCTACCCGGGGACCGGGGCGCCGCCGGGGCGGGAGCAGGAGCGGACGAGACCGTCTCCGTGCGACGCGACGGCAGGACCGGTGTCGGACCGGGTTGACGCCGGGGCAGGTCGGCCAGCGGCGTGGGCTGGCGCTCCGGTGCGGCACCGGGCTGACGCTGCGGCAGACCGGGAGTGGAGCCGGGCCGGCGCTGCGGCAGCCCCGGAGTGGCACCGGGCTGACGCTGTGGCAGACCTGCGGCCGACTCCGCGGCCACGGGTGCCGCCTGTCGCTGCGGCAGTCCGGATCCCGGCTCCCGCTGCGGCAGTCCGGATCCCGGCTCCCGCTGCGGCAGTGCCGATGCCGGCTCCCGATGCGGCAGTGCCGATGCCGGCGCAGGAGCGCGTTCCGGCGCGGCCGGGACTGTGACATCGCGGGGTGGCCGCGGCGCGAGGGTCTCGGCCGGACGGCCGTCCTCCCCCGTGCGCGGCTGCGGCCCGGTCTGCGACAGGGCGAGCGGCGAGACGAGGAGCACGTCGGGAATGTGGACGCTGGCGGTGATGCCCGGGTTGCGCGCGGTGTCGAACGTCGGGCGCAGCCGCACGGTGAGGCCGTGTCGGGCCGCGAGGCGCGAGACCACGAACAGACCCATGTGACGGGCGGTGTCGGGACCGACCTCGCCGCCGAGAGCGAGACGCTCGTTGATCGCGTCGAGTTCCTCGGCCGGGATACCGATACCGCGGTCGGCGATCTCGACGAGCAGACCACCGTCGACGGCGCGCGCGAAGCTGAACGTCACGGTGCTGTCCGGCGGCGACGCCCGCAGCGAGTTGTCGACGAGCTCGGCGAGCAGATGCACGATGTCCGTGGCGACCGTACCGCTGAGGGCGCCTTCGGGCGTCGAGCCGATCTGGACCCGCTGGTAGTCCTCGACCTCGGACATCGCGGCACGGAGGATGTCACCGAGCTGCACGGGTGCGGAATGACCGCGCCGCATCCGGGTTCCGGAGAGAATCAGCAGGTTGTCGCCGTTACGGCGCATGCGCGCCGCCAGGTGGTCGAGCCGGAACAGGCTCTCGAGCCGGGCCGGATCCTTCTCCTCGTACTCGAGCCGTTCGATGAGGCCGAGCTGCTGCTCGACGAGCGACTTGCTGCGCCGGGCGAGGGTTTCGAACATGTCGTTGATCTGCAGGCGGAGGTGGGCCTGCTCGCCGGCGAGGCGCAGAGCCTGCCCGTGCATGTCGTCGACGGCGCGGGCGAGCTGGCCGATCTCCTCGGTCGTGTGCACCGGGACCCGGGTGAACTCGATGTCCTCGACGTTGTCGCCCACCTTGATGCGGTCGATCGCGTCGGGGAGTTCCTGCCGGGCGACCTTGAGCGCGCCGTAACGCAGGCGCCGGATCGGGCCGACGAGCGACCGCGACACCAGGAGCGCCAGGACCAGGGCGGCGAGCAGGGCGCCGAGCACGATCGCGGTGTCACGCAGAGCGGCGGAGCGGGTGTCGGAGGCGCGGGTGAGAACGGTGCTGCTGATCGCGTCGGATGCTTCGTCGATGAGGGTGCCGTAGACCTCGACACTCTCCAGCAGCGACGCACGCAGGTTCAGGATGGGCAGGGGGCCGGCGCCCGCGGCGTCGATCATCGCGGTGCGCTCGGCGACGCCGCTGCGCAGCTCCTGGATCTGCGCATCGGACGCCGGGTACGACCGGGCGAGCGTCTCGAGCATGGCCAGCTCGGATCCGGACGCGGACACCAGCGTGGTACCGGGCTGGTCGGGGTCCCGCAGGATCGCCACGATGCCCATCACCTGGTCGAAGAGGTAACGCTGGGACGCCCAGGCATCGACGAGGCGGGTGCCCTCGGCGAGCACGGACGGATCCTCGATCGGCTCGACGATGGCTTCGACGATGCGGATCAGATCCTTACGGATGGTGTTGGTCTGCTCGTTGAGCTCGGGAAGCGGGATGTCCCCGGCCGCGATGCGGTCTCGCAACGACTCGGCGGCGGCCACCGTGCGGGTGAGGTCCGCGGCGATGACCGGATCCAGCTCCGGATTCCGGGACACCGCCCGGACGCGTTCGAGCGTCGCGTCGAGATTCTCGATCTCGTTCGTGACGCCGGTCCCGGCAGCCAGCGTCGCGGAGGCGGTACCGAAGGCGGTACCGAAATCGACGAGGTCGGGCACGACGGCCACCTGGTCGGCAGCGGACGAGAAGTGGACCGCGTTGGAGAGCTCCTGCTGCACGCGCAGTCCGCCCAGGACCATGGCCACGGTCACGGGAACGGCGAGAACGGCGGTCACCTTCCAGCGAAGGCCCCACCCTTCGATGTTCCACCACCGCTGCCGAGGTGGCGATTCGTCACTCATCTTTCCAGCTCACTTTCCACCCGGTTTCCGCCGCCGACCCACACCCGCGCCACACCGCTCGGCGTCGAGGAGGTGCGTCTGCGGGTGGAGTGGTCGGAAGAGACGTTCCTGAGTGCACGCACCATATCCGCCCGAGTGCGGATCACGAAAGGAGCACGATCACTCCCCGAACCGGCGGCAGTCGTGTCTCGAAGCGGTCGACGCGCCGAAAACTCTACCGACCAGTAACATTCGCGGCCCCGGAACGGGCGGCCGACGCGCCGAAGGGCGGCGAAAGCGTTGGTGTGAACCTCGTCACACCAACGCTTTCGCCGCCCTTCCGCGCCCGCGAGACCCGGTCAGACGTCCAGGAAGCGGACGTCCTTCGCGTTACGGGTGATGAAACTGCGACGTGCCTCCACGTCCTCACCCATCAGCACGCTGAACAGTTCGTCGGCGGCCGCCGCGTCGTCGAGCGTGACCTGACGGAGCACGCGCACGCTCGGGTCCATGGTGGTCTCCCACAGTTCCTTGGCATTCATCTCGCCGAGGCCCTTGTACCGCTGGATGCCGTCGTCCTTGTTGATCTTCTTGCCGGACGCGAGGCCACGCTCGAGCAGGCCGTCGCGCTCCCGGTCGGAGTACGCGAACTCCGGCTCGGAACGCTGCCACTTGAGCTTGTACAGCGGGGGCTGCGCCAGGTAGACGTGCCCGTGCTCGACCAGCGGGCGCATGAATCGGAACAGCAGCGTCAGCAGCAGGGTCGCGATGTGCTGGCCGTCCACGTCGGCATCGGCCATCAACACGATCTTGTGATAGCGCAACTTCGAGATGTCGAACTCGTCGTGGATACCGGTACCGAAGGCGGTGATGATCGCCTGGACCTCGTTGTTCTTGAGGACCCTGTCGATGCGCGCCTTCTCGACGTTGATGATCTTGCCGCGCAGCGGCAGGATCGCCTGATACATCGAATCGCGGCCCGACTTGGCGGAGCCGCCGGCCGAGTCGCCCTCGACGATGTAGATCTCGGACTTGCTCGGATCGTTGGAGCGGCAGTCCGCCAGCTTGCCGGGCAGGCCCCCGAGATCGGTGGCGGACTTGCGCCGGACCAGCTCGCGGGCCTTACGAGCGGCGACGCGGGCCTGGGCGGACGAGACTGCCTTCGTCACAATGGTCTTCGCGTCGGCCGGGTTGGCCTCGAGCCAGTGCGACAAGTGCTCGTTGCAGGCCTTCTGCACGAACGACTTGACCTCGGTATTGCCGAGCTTGGTCTTGGTCTGACCCTCGAACTGCGGTTCGCCGACCTTGACCGAGATGATAGCGGCCAGACCCTCACGGATGTCGTCGCCGGTGAGGTTCGGATCCTTGTCCTTGAGGAGCTTCTTGTCCTTCGCGTACTTGTTGACCACCGAGGTCAGCGCCGCACGGAAGCCCTCCTCGTGGGTGCCGCCCTCGTGGGTGTTGATCGTGTTGGCGAAGGTGTGGACCGACTCGGAGTAGCCCGAGTTCCACTGCATCGCGACCTCGAGTTCGTGGCCGGTGCCCTTCGCGGTGAAACCGACGACCGAGTTGTGGATCGGCTGCTTGGTGCGGTTGATGTGCCGCACATAGTCCTCGAGGCCGCCCGGGTAGTGATAGACGCGGACCTTGACCTTGTGCTGCTGCTCGATCTCGGCCTGTTCCTGCTCCTCGGCCTTCTTCGGTGCCTCGGCGAGCTCGCTGACGACCTCGTCCGTGACCTCCTCCGGCGCGACACGCTCATCGGTCAGCGTGATCGTCAGGCCCTTGTTGAGGAAGGCCATCTCCTGCAGTCGCCGCGCGACCGTCTCGAAGTTGTAGGTCGTGGTTTCGAAGATGTCCGGGTCCGCCCAGAACCGGACGGTGGTGCCGGTGGCCCGGGTGGGCTCACCCTTGACCAGCGTCCCCGGCTTGGAGGACTGGTAGGTCTGCTCCCAGTGGTACCCGTCGCGGTCGATCTCGACCTCGAGTTTGGTGGACAGCGCGTTGACCACCGAGATGCCGACGCCGTGCAGACCGCCGGACACCGCGTAGGCGTCGGAGTCGAACTTGCCGCCCGCGTGCAGCTGCGTCAGCACGACCTCGACGGTCGGGACGCCGGAGGCGTGCATCCCGACGGGGATACCGCGGCCGTCGTCGACGACCTGCACGCCGCCGTCCTCGAGGAGGGTCACCTCGACCTTGGTCGCGTGGCCGGCCATCGCCTCGTCGACCGAGTTGTCGACGACCTCCCAGATCAGGTGGTGCAGACCGCGCTCACCGGTGGATCCGATGTACATGCCGGGGCGCTTGCGCACCGCCTCGAGCCCCTCGAGGACGGTGATGGAGGAAGCACCGTAGTCACTGTTGCTCTTGTTCGACTTCTGGGCAGCCACGGGTTGGTAGCTCTCCTTCTTCCGCCTGGGCCTCGCGCACACGCGCGCATTCGGATTCATCCTACTGCCCGGAACCGTACTTGCCCCGTCCGACACAGAACGGGCCGTCGACGCCGCTCACCGGCCCGCAGGCGCGGCGTCGCGGGGGCGGGAAGGTGAATCGCTAGAGCGCGGGAGTTCGGACAGTGTGCCGCGCTTCGACGTCGCGCACGAAGCGCGCGGTGGCGGCCGCGAGCTCCGAGGCATGCGAGCGGGGCGACCAGTGTCCGGCGTCGAGCGGTTCCCGGCGCAGATCGGTCACCCACTTCTCGGTGTCCTCGTACCCGACCGGCCGCACCGCCCGGTCCCGCAGCCCCTGGATCAGCTGCACGGGCACGTCGGTGCGCCGCTCGCGCGGCGCACGCAGGCGCCGGCGCAGGTTCGCCCGGTACAGCTTCAGCCCGTGCACCATGTCGTCGGCCAGCGTGGGCGCGACCGGCCCGATCAGGGCCGGATCGGAGCGGTCGAAGAATCCGACGAATCCGGGCCAGTGCCGCGAGAACCACCACCGGAGGGCCGGCACGGGCAGGCCGGGAGTCTGGAACAGCAGAGTGTAGGCCGACGCCACAGCCTGCTCGAGCGGGCCGAGCGGGCGCCGATCCCGCAGCCGGCGGCGCATCCACGAAGCGAGATGGTCGAGGTTCGGCCCGGACACCGAGGTGTAGGACGCGATCCGCTCGGTCGCCCCGGGTTCGCACACGGCCTCCCAGCACAGCACCGCTCCCCAGTCGTGCCCGAGCAGGTGCACGGGCACGCCCGGGCTCACCGCGTCGAGCACCGCGAACAGGTCCGCGGCGAGCAGCTCGAGCCGGTAGTCCGCGACGTCGCGCGGCACGGTCGAGACACCGGCGCCGCGGTTGTCGAACCGGACGATCCGGAAGTCGCGGGCCAGCTCGGGTACCACGCGGTCCCACAGGGCGTGGGTGTCGGGCCAGCCGTGGACCAGCACCAGCGTCGGCCCCGCCGGGTTGCCCTCCTCGACGACGTGGAGCCGGACGTTTCCGTTCGTGACGGTGCGAGTGGTCATGCGTTCTCCTCAGAGATCGAGTACGAGCCGGCCACCGTCGGCGCGCGAGACGCAGACGAGCATCTCCTCGCGACGTTCCTCGGGGGTGAGCCGGTTCTCGCGGTGGTCGGGGGTGCCGGACAGGACCCGCACCCGGCAGGTTCCGCAGAAACCCTGGCGGCACGAGTAGCCGATGCCGGGCAGGCGCCGGCGGATGATCTCGAGCGCCGATTCGTCGGCCGGAACGTCGAGTACCTCTCCGGTGCTTGCCAATTGGACCTCGAACGGCCGGCCGGCGACCACGGGCGGGGCGCCGAACCGCTCGAAGTGCAGGGCCGACGCCGGGGTGGCGTCGATGCCGGCGCGCACGGCGTCCAGCATCGGGGTGGGCCCGCAACAGTAGACGGCGCCGCCGGCGGGAGCACCGGCGAGCAGTTCGGCTCCCGTCGGCGTGCCGAACTCGTCGTCCGGCCGCACGAAAACCCTTGACGGGTCCCATGTCCCGATCTCGTCGAGGAACGGCATCGCGGACCGGGTCCGGCCGGTGTAGACGAGCCGCCAGTCCATCCCGGCGCGGTGTGCGGCGCGGGCCATCGCCAGGACGGGGGTGATGCCGATCCCGCCGGCGACGAACAGGGCCGGGCCCTCGGCGACGAAGGGAAACCCGTTGCGCGGACCGCGCACGGCCACGAGGTCACCCGGTTCGAGAGCATGCATCTCGAGTGAGCCGCCCCCACCGCCGGGAATCCGGCGGACCGCGACGGTGTATCGGCCGCGGTCCTCGTGATCCCCGCACAGCGAGTACTGTCGCCGCCGCCCCGACGGCAGATGGAAGTCGAGATGGGCGCCCGGGTGCCATGCCGGCAACTCGGCGCCGTCCGGGGCGCGCAGCGTCAACCGCACCACGTCGCCGTCGGCCGTCACGGGAGCCCTCTCCGCCACAAGCAGATCCACCTGCCGATCGGCGTCGGCGGCTCCGACGGCACCGGTGTAGTCGAGCGTCGTGACGAGGCTGAGGTATCTGTCCACGACGGATCCGAGCACGCCCATCGCCCGGTCGGGGCGGTTCCGGCCCCGCAGGTCCGACGGGCGACCGTGCCGCGACAGCAGTCCGGTCATCGGGCCGCCGCCCGGGCCGCGGGCGAGGACGCCAGGTAGCGGACCGCCTGGGCGGTCGAACCCTCCTGGCTGGGGTGGTACGAGCGGCGGAAGTACCGCGACATGCGCCGGCCGAGGTCCACGGGCCCGGGCAGCGTACCGCGTCGACTGGCCGTGGACCAGTCCGAAAGATGAGGTGCGCGAGCATGTCCGGGCGCACCCGCCAGTGCGGGGTCGTGAGCCATCAGGAAGCGGGCACCGCGGATCCACAGCCACACGAGGACCGGGGTGACGATGAGCTGCGTGCGGATCCGGCGCGCCTCCCCGGGGTCGAAGTAGCGCATCACGTCGTAGGCGACGCTGCGATGCTCGACCTCCTCGGCACCGTGCCAGCGCAACAGGTCGAGCATGGTCGGATCGGTGCCCGCCGCGTCGAGACCCTTCGCGTTGAGGACCCAGTCACCCAGGAACGCGGTGACGTGTTCGACGGCGGCAATGAGGGCGAGCCGTTCGACGAGGTAGTTCTCCGCCCGCAGTCCCGTGAGCGGCCGCCGGCCGAGCAGCCGTCCGAACAACCACCGCATCTGGTCCGTGAACGGGGTGGGGTCGAGACCCTTCGCCTCGAGTTGCTCGAGTACTCCCTGGTGGGCGTTGGAGTGCACCGATTCCTGACCGATGAATCCCACGACGTCGTCGCGCAGTTGTTCGTCCCGGATGAGCGGCAGCGCCTCCTTGAACGTCTCGACGAACCACTCCTCCCCCGCCGGCAGCAGCAGGTGCAGGACGTTGAGCACGTGGGTGCTGAACGGATCGCCCGGCACCCAGTGCATGGGCAGGGCGCTCCAGTCGAACTCGACGTCGCGGGCCTGGAGCAGCACCCGGTCCGGTTCGGTGAGCGATGGGGACATGGACGTACCTCCCGATGCGGAGTGTGGGACAGCGCACAACCGGCACGTTTCAACGTAACATCGGGTTACAGATAAATCCAGGGCGGGTTCAGCCGTACGTGTCCCGCGGGCCGCGGCCGCGGACGTGCCGCTCCCCCTTGCGCCAGCTCGGCGCCGTCGGCCCCGTGATCCGCAGTTCCTCGACCACCCCGTGCCCGACCGCGGCGGCGATCTTCGCGAGGATCTGCGCCTGCATCATGCGCAGCTGGGTCGCCCATGCGGTCGACTCAGCCGAGACGTGCAGCACCTTGTCGCGCAGCGTCGTCGGCGTCGCGTGCGAGGCGATGTCGTCGCCGACCACGCGCGCCCAACTCCCGAGCACGGTGCCCTCCGACACGCGTCCCGTCCATCCCCGCTGCTTGGCGATCGCATTGGTCAGCGCGCCCAGCGGCTGCGGATCCCGCTCGTCGGGTCCCGGACCGGACCAGCCGCGGCGGCGGCGCCGCGGTCGCAGCGCCCCGCGCGAGGCGCGTCCCTGCCCCACCGACTTGCCGCTCGCCTGCGCTGCCGCCCGGGCCTCCTCCAGTGCGCGACGGGCCAGGTCGATCCCGCGCAACGGCGGTTGAGACGGCTGTTCGTCCGGGTTCTCGATGCTCATCGCAATGCTCCGTCCACGGTTCCGTCCAGATCCGGCGGTGCGGGATCGCCGCCGTCGAGCGGGGTCAGCACCGAGAGCCGGCCCCGGTCGGTGTCCTCGGCCCGCACCCCGAACCGGACCGCGGCCAGCTCCGCCGGCACGTCCTCCGGCACCGCGGCGGTGACGAGGACCTGCTCGGCCGAGGCCGCGACGGCGGCGAGCGCGGTGCGGCGCCGCCGATCCAGCTCGGCGAACACGTCGTCGAGCATGAGGACCGGGTCCGTGCCGTCGGCCCGCAGGAGCGAGAACGCGCCCAGGCGCAGCGCCAGCGCAAACGACCAGGACTCCCCGTGGCTGGCGAAGCCCTTGGCCGGCTGGTCACCCAGAATCAGGTCCAGCTCGTCGCGGTGGGGCCCCACCAGGCACACGCCCCGCTCGATCTCCTTCGTCCGCGCCTGCGCCAGCCGGGTCAGGAACGCGTCCTCGATCACGTCCCGGTCGTCGGATCGCGGCGTGCGGCCCGGGTCGGCGAACTCCGGCGGCAACGCCTCGCCCACCGCGCTGCGGTAACGGAGCATCGCCGGCCGCGACTCGGGGGCGATCGACCGGTATGCCTCGGCGACGTGGGGGGCGAGTTCGTGCAACAGGGCGATGCGCGCCGCGAGCAGCTCGGAACCGTGCGTCGCGAGATGACCGTCCCACACGCCGAGCGTCGCCAGTGCGTTGGACCCATCGCCGGACCGGCTGCCGCGGCGCAGCGCACCTCCGGCCGTCTTGAGCAACGCCGACCGCTGTCGCAGCACCTTGTCGTAGTCGGCACGCACGCCGCTCATCCGCGGGATGCGGGTGGCGAGGAGCTCGTCGAGGAACCGGCGCCGGTCCCCCGGATCACCCCGCACCAGGGACAGGTCCTCCGGCGCGAACAACACCGTCCGCACAATGCCGAGAATCTCCCGCGGGCGCCGCGTCGGCGACTGGTTGATCCGGCCGCGGTTGGGCCGGCCCTCGTTGATCTCGACGTCGATGCCCAGTTCCCGGCCGCCGTTGACGACGACGGCGCTCACCACGGCCCGCGACGTCCCGGTCCGCAGCAGCGGGGCATCACCCGAGACCCGGTGCGAGGTCAGCGTCGACAGATAGCCGAGCGCCTCGAGCAGGTTGGTCTTGCCGTGTCCGTTACGGCCGAGGAACACCGTCGGTCCGGGCGCGAGATCGAGCGAAACGGCTTCCCAGGAACGGAAATCGCGTAACGAGAGGGTGCGAACGTACACAGGCCGACCGTTTCCTCCCTCCGGGTCAGCCCGGCAGGCGCACCGGCATCAGCAGGTAGGTGTAGTCGCTGTCCGGGGCGGCGAACGTGCCGGAGGCGTCGGGCTCGGGCACCTCGTCGAGCGCCGGTCGCAGCACGGCGGGACGGCTCGGCGTGGTGAAGCCGAACGACACCTTCTCGCTGTGCAGCGAGCCGAGGCCGTCGAGCAGGTACCCGGGGTTGAACGCGATGATCAGCGGCTCGCCCTGGAACTCCGCCGCGAGCGACTCCTCCGCGCGGCCGGCGTCGTCGCCCCCGGCCGACAACAGCAGGCCGCCCTCGGTGAATTCGAGGCGCACCTGCGCCCCGCGTTCGGCGACGAGCGCGACGCGCTTGATCGCGTCCACGAGCGGCGCGATCTCGACGGTGGCCATCGCGGTGTGCTCGGTGGGCAGCAGCTGGCGGAACTTGGGGAACTCGGCGTCGAGGAGGCGGGTGGTGGTGCGCCGGCCGTCCGCGACGATACCGAGCAGGCCCTCGGCGCCGACCGACGAGCCGGCCCCCAGCGCGAGCTGGACGGGCGAGTTGGAGGATCCGCCAACGGTTTTCGCCGACTCGGAGAGCGTCTTGGCCGGGACGAGCACGGCGGCGCTCGCCGCCTCGACGGTGGGCATCCACTCGATCTTGCGGACCGCGAGACGGAACCGGTCGGTGGCCGCGAGCACCATGTGGGTGCCGTCGATCTCGACCCGGATGCCGGTCAGCATCGGCAGGGTGTCGTCCTTGCCGGCCGCGACGGCGACCTGGCTGATCGCCTCGGCGAACATCTCGACGGGCAGCGAACCGGTCTGCTGCGGCAACTCGGGCAGCTGCGGGTAGTCCTCGACCGGCATCGTCGGCAGGGAGAACTTCGCGCTGCCGCAGTTGATGAGCACTCGCGTTCCGTCGAGCACCACGTCGACGGGCTTGTTGGGCAGTGCACGGGTGATGTCGGCGAGCAGGCGGCCCGAGACGAGCACCTGCCCGGACGTGATCACCTCCGCGGAGACGTGGACCTGTGCGGAGACCTCGTAGTCGAATCCGGAGACGGTCAGTCCCTGCTCGTCCGCGCCGAGGAGGACGCCACCGAGCACCGGCACCGGCGGTCGCGACGGAAGACTGCGCGCAACCCACGCGACGGAGTCGGCAAAGTCCTCGCGAGCGACACGAAACTTCATGCTTCCAAGCTCCATCGCCCCGCGGATCCTTTCGCTGTTCCTGGCTGTCGATCGATTCAACGAAGTCTGGCACAAGGCCCCGACACCGACGTCGGCAGCGGGGACGTCGCTCCACGGTATGCGCTCGTCGATCAGTTGGAAAGCCGGAGGCTCGAGGGGGACAGGGCTCTCGAGACCCTGTGCACTCGAGTCCTCCACAGCCCTGTTTTGAAAGAGAAGTCTTCGAGAAAAAACACAGAAGTAGTAATAGGGGTTGTGGAATCTGTGGACGGACGACCGTCTACGCTGGTCGGGCGGGCTTCTCGAGACCCGGACTCTCGAGGATGAACTCGAGGAATTCTCGAGGACGGATGTGGACAGCTCGAGAGTGTTCAACATCGGTACACCGTCCGTCCACAAAGATCCCACGTTGTACACACCGTTGTCCACAGGTGTGAGTCACCGTCGAATCGTCTCGAGAATCACGCCCGCAGCCGCCCGCCGGCCGGGTTCCGGGCACGAAGAAGGGCCCGGACACGATCGTCCGGGCCCTGTGTGCCGAGTCGGCGAGCTCAGCGCTTGGAGCGTTGCTTGATGCGTGCGGTCAGCTCCTGGACCTGGTCGTAGACCTTCCGTCGCTCGGTCATCTCCTTGCGAATCTTCTTGTCCGCGTACATGACCGTCGTGTGGTCCCGGCCGAAGGTCTGCCCGATCTTGGGCAGGGACAGGTCGGTGAGCTCGCGGCACAGATACATCGCGATCTGCCGGGCCTGGGCCAGCGGTCGGGCCTTGCCGGGCCCGCACAGGTCGTCGATCGAGGTACCGAAGTACTCGGCTGTCACCGCCATGATGGTGGCGGAGTTGATCTCGAGAGCCGTCGAGTCCGGGATGAGGTCGCGGAGCACCACCTCGGCCAGGGTCAGGTCCAGCGGCTGCCGATTGAGCGACGCGAAGGCCGTGACCCGGATCAACGCCCCCTCGAGTTCCCGGATGTTGCGCTCGATCCTGCTGGCGATCAACTCGAGGACGTCGTGGGGTACGTCCAGCCGGTCCATGCGCGCCTTCTTGCTGAGGATCGCGATGCGGGTCTCGAGTTCGGGCGGCTGGACGTCGGTGATCAGGCCCCACTCGAACCGGGTCCGCAGGCGTTCCTCGAGCGTCGCGAGCTGCTTCGGCGGACGGTCGGACGACACCACGATCTGCTTGTTCGCGTTGTGCAGGGTGTTGAAGGTGTGGAAGAACTCCTCCTGGATACCTTCCTTGCCCTCGATGAACTGGATGTCGTCGACGAGGAGGATGTCCGTCTCGCGGTACCTGCGCTTGAACGCCACCTTGCGGTCGTCGCGCAGGCTGTTGATGAAGTCGTTCGTGAACTCTTCGGTGGAGACGTACTTGACCCGCATCCCCGGGAACAGGCGTTGCGCATAGTGGCCGGCGGCGTGCAGCAGGTGCGTCTTACCCAGGCCGGAGGCGCCCCAGATGAACAGCGGGTTGTACGCGCGGGCGGGAGCCTCGGCGATCGCCACCGCGGCCGCATGGGCGAACCGGTTGGACGCTCCGATCACGAACGTGTCGAACGTGTACTTAGCGTTGAGGCTGCTGCTGCCGGTCGGGGACGCGGTGGCCGGGGGCGGCGGCTGCGTGAAGTAGGACGGCCACGACTCCCGGACCGCGGTCATCGCCTCCCGGTCGTCGTCGACCTCCTCGAGTTCCCCGGTGTCGACCTCGAGCATGCCGTGGTCGAGGGAGGAGGGGCGGCGCCGCCGGAAGGGGTGTGCCATGTCGTGGCGCTCGGACTCGCGCGGGCGGGACTCGAGCGGGCGGGACTCGAGTGGGCCGGCGACGATGGGCCGCGTGTCGAACGAGTGCGGCTCGGGCGAGCGGGGGTCCGGCGGCAGACCCTCGAGGGGCAGCGTGTCCCGCGGCACGGCGTACGGGTCCTCGGCGGGGTCGTCGACGGTCGCGGACGGCTCGATGCGGACGCCGAGTCCTTCGACGCGATGCCCGAGGGTGCGGTGGAGCGCACGGAGGATCGGCTCGCGCAGATCCCGCTCGATGGCCTCCTGCGCGAACGAGGACGGAACCGACAGCAGTGCGAATCCCTGTGCCAGCGTGATCGGCTTGACCAGGGCGAGCCACGCCTTCTGGCCCTTGCTGAGGCCCTCACCGTCGGCGGTCAGCTCCGCGACGACGTCCGGCCACACGTCGGCCAGCGCGTTCGGCTCGTCGTTCACGTCGCGTCCTCCCCAGTTCTCTCGATCCGAATTCCACACGATTATCCACAGATGTGGACAACCACAGGGTGGCGCCCTGTGGATGAGGCTGGGAGTTGTGGAGGCCGAGGCGGACGGGTGAGCAGGTGCGAGGGCCGGCTCGGATCCGAAGTGCCCAGTGTGACATGTCTCGAGACGCCCGGCGCGCGTGGCCCGGGCTAGCGACTGCGGGCGCGGGTTCCCGCCCGGCCCGGCGGCCGGGCGCAACGCCGGTGCCCGCGGAGCAGTCGGCCCTGATCACCGCGGTGGTGGGCGACGAGGAACTGCCCCGGCGAAACCATGAACGGGAGCGTACCGGAGCATGAACGGGGTCACGCGACTTCGTGTTGCGAACGTGACGCGGGGGGAAAATGGCATGCGGCGTGTCGTCTTGCGTGTGCCGCGGCGCCGCGGTTTGATTTCGTGCTTGCCGCCGAGTAGCCTCGAACAGTCACTCATACAGCAGTGACGGATCCGTGCTGCCACGCAGTGTTCTCTTTTCGCGTACGGCACGTGTTCATGCGATTTTCGTACACGTTGGACCGAGGACGCCGACCGGCGTCACAGAACTTCGAGGAGTGTTGACCGTGGCCAAGGGCAAGCGGACGTTCCAGCCGAACAACCGACGCCGCGCGCGCGTTCACGGCTTCCGTCTCCGGATGCGGACCCGTGCGGGCCGCGCGATCGTGTCGGCGCGCCGGCGCAAGGGCCGCACTTCGCTCACCGCCTGATCCCGATTCCGGGAGCTCGGGGTGCTACCTGAGCCGTATCGCCTGCGGCGCCGCGCGGACTTCTCCGAGACAGTCCGTCGCGGCCGCCGGCAGGGACGGCGAGACCTGGTCGTGCACGCGATCGAGCGGGAGCAGGCCGAGCTGGTGGTGAGTTTCGGCGGTCCACGGTTCGGATTCGTCGTGAGCAAGGCTGTCGGGCCGGCGGTGATTCGACATCGAGTCGCACGCCGGCTTCGTCATATCTGTGCGACGCTCGTCGACGAGGTTCCCGTCGGCGCAGACGTCGTCGTGCGGGCTCTGCCCGGTGCCGCCTCGGCGTCCTCACGGGAACTCGACCGGCAGGTTCGCTCCGGTCTCGCCCGCCTGGGCCTGGTCGCGACGGCGCGGCGGCCGGAATGAACGCGGGCGAGGTGCTGCGGTCGGTGCGCTCCGCGCCGGCGCGGATGTTGATCTTCTGCATCGAGCTCTATCGCACGTACGTGTCCCCGACGCGCATGCCGACCTGCCGTTTCACCCCCACCTGCAGCGAGTATGCCGTCGAGGCGTTGCGTACCCGCGGGTTCGTGGTGGGCGCCGTATTGACGGTCGTCCGCCTGCTCAAGTGCGCACCCTGGCACCCTGGGGGCTGGGATCCGGTGCCCGAGCGGCGGCATCGATCGGTCGACCGGGATCCCTGACCGGCACTGAAGACTTCGGACCGACGCCGCTGGGTGGCGACCTTGGACGACCTGAGGAGTACATAGAGCCGTGCTCGACTTCATCTACTATCCCGTGTCCTGGATCCTCTGGGTCTGGCACAACGCTTTCACGGCACTGCCCGGACTGGAGCCCGACGACGGCGCGACGTGGGCGCTGTCCGTGGTCTTCCTCGTCTTCACGCTGCGCGCGATCCTGTACAAGCCGTTCGTCAAGCAGGTCCGGACGACGCGGCAGATGCAGGAACTGCAACCGCAGATCAAGGCGCTGCAGAAGAAGTACTCCAACGACCGGCAGCGGCAGGCCGTCGAGCTCCAGAAACTGCAGAAGGAACACGGCTTCAACCCGCTGATGGGTTGCCTCCCGGTCTTGCTGCAGGCGCCGGTGTTCATCGGTCTGTTCCACGTGCTGCGCTCGTTCAACCGCACCGGTGAAGGCTTCGGTCAGCTCGGGCTGTCGCCGGAGGAGAACGCGCAACTCGGCAACTATGCGTTCAGCCCGGAGGACGTGCAGTCGTTCCTCAGTGCGCGCCTGTTCGGTGCACCGATCTCGGCGTGGATCACCCAGCCCGAGGCATCACTGGTGGCATTCGAGCCCTTCGGCGGGATCCCCTCCCGGCTCGACATCGCGCTCGTCGCGATCCCGCTGATGATCGTGGCGGGCATCGCAACGCACTTCAACTCCCGTGCCTCCGTCGCCCGGCAGAGCGCGCAGGCCGCGGCCAATCCGCAGGCCGCGATCATGAACAAGCTGGCGCTGTACGTGTTCCCGCTCGGCGTCATCGTCGGCGGTCCGTTCCTGCCGATCGCCATCCTGCTGTACTGGGTGAGCAACAACATCTGGACCTACGCGCAGCAGCACATCGTCTTCCGCAAGATCGACCAGGAAGAAGAGGCCAAGAAGCAGGCCGCGATCGCACGCCGCAGCGACAACGCTCCCAAGCCCGGTGCCCGTCCCGATCGGACGACGAAGAAGAAGACTGCCTCCACCGGTGTCGAGGACGCTGCGGGTGCCCCGGAGGTCTCCCTGGAGAAGACGGCCACGGACGACGCGTCCGGCGGTGCCACGCCGTCCGCCCCGCCGTCCGGATCTCCCAAGAACGCGGCCGGATCGAAACGCCCCGGCGGCTCGAAGAACTCCAAGCGCAAGCGGCGCTGACCGAAGAAGAGAGAGCGAATCATGGCCAGTGACCTGGACAAGGCACAGGAGGATGCCGACGTGACCACCGAGACGCCGGATCTCGACGCGGATTCCGACTCCGAGGACGATCTGCTGGTCGAGGAGGGCGAGATCGCCGGTGACTACCTCGAGCAGCTGCTCGACGTGCTGGACTTCGACGGCGACATCGACCTCGACGTGGAGGGCGATCGCGCGGTGGTGAGCATCGACGGCGGTAAGGACCTGTCCAAGCTCGTCGGTCGCGAGGGCGAGGTGCTCGACGCCCTGCAGGAGCTCACCCGCCTCGCCGTGCAGCAGGTCACCGGTGAACGCAGCAAGCTGATGCTCGACATCGCGGGATGGCGGGCCGGCAAGCGGGCCGAACTCAGCGCGCTCGGCACGGCCGCCGCGAAGCGTGTCCTCGAGACCGGGGAGCGCGAGGAACTGACTCCGATGACGCCCTTCGAGCGCAAGATCGTGCACGACGCGGTGGCCAGGATCGACGGTGTCTCCAGCGAGAGCGAGGGCGCCGAGCCGCAGCGTCGGGTCGTCGTCCTCAAGGACTGACGGACAGCAGTCCGACCGGACAGCAGTAAGGAGGGAGGGATCTCGGCGCGCGACGTCGGGATCCCTCCCTTCTCTCGAGGCGAGGTTGTCGCCGGGAGAGGATGTTTCACGTGGAACAGGACGAGGGACGCATCCGCGAGATCGCCGTTCGCGTCTTCGGTGAGCGACTCGGTCTCGCGGAGCAGTATCGGGATTCGCTCGCGACCGACGGTGTGGAGCGTGGACTCATCGGGCCGCGCGAGGTCCCCCGACTGTGGGATCGTCACCTGCTCAACTGCGCCGTACTCGGTGAATTGATCGACGAGGGCGAACGTGTCGTCGACGTGGGTAGCGGTGCCGGTCTCCCGGGTATCCCCTTGGCCATCGCCCGTCCCGATCTGCACGTGATCCTCGTCGAGCCGTTGCTGCGCCGGTCGGTGTATCTCGCGGAGTTCGTCGAAGCGCACGGCCTGACCAATGTGCTCGTCATTCGCGGTCGTGCCGAGCAACCCGGCGTCGTGAAAGAGGCCGGAGGGTCCGACGTCGTCACCTCCCGTGCCGTGGCTCCCCTGGCGAAGCTCGCCAAGTGGTCGCTGCCGCTCGTGCGCGAGGGTGGGCGGATGCTGGCGCTCAAGGGTTCCAGCGCGGCGGAGGAGATCGCGCGCGACCGCGACGAACTGGCTCGTCTCGGCGCCGGGAACCTCGAGGTCCTCGAGTGCGGCGTGGGTCTGCTCGAGACACCCACCCTCGTGGTGAAAGCCGAGCGGATGCCGCGGCCGACTCGACGGCGCAAGAAGCACTGATCCGGTTTCACGTGAAACCGACCCGCCCTCTCGAGTGCGGCGCCCTCTCGAGGATCGCACTCGAGGAAATGGGCGACTCGAGGCACTCGAGGCGGACAGGGTGTCGGGCAGTGCGGCCCCGCCGTCCCCGGCGGGCGCCGTGCCCGGATGCCGGGCCGTCCGCGGCTCGAGGCCCAGGATGTCCCTCCCCTGTCGCGTCCTTTCTCTGTCGCGTCACGGTCCTGTCGTGTCGTCACCAGCCGATCCCCGCCGAAATCCGCTCCGGTGTGCCCGGTCCTGCCCGCAACTACCGCGGGCTGGCCTCGTCTGCAGCACGAGTCACCGAAGTTGTTGTCCGCCTTGATTTTTGGGGTCGACGGCACGGCAGCGCCAGGACGGCGAATCCCCTTCGGCGCACACCCTTCCCCATACCCTCGGCCAAATCGTCACTGTGACAGTAGCTCCCCCTTCGTATCGAGGCGGTCGCGAGGGCGACGCGTTGTTTCACGTGAAACCTGCACTTTTCGGTTTCACGTGAAACGGTGGGTTTCCCGTGAAACGAGATTCGTCGGCGACGTCGTCGCACTCCCGCGGAAGGCGGATGGGATACTGAATCGAAACGAGGAAAGGGAGTGGGCCGGGAACGGTCGCCAACCCTCGCCGGCGCACTCCACCTTCCGAGTTCGGGCATCAGTCACTGCGCCTCGGCTCACTCCACCCCCCGTGGGACCGAAACGGTGACCGGCCGCGGTGGTCGAGCGCGGATCACCGGCGTGGTGTCGCGAGGGGGATGTACCGTGCGGGTGTCGACAACAAAGGAGCGGTCAATGTCGGGTGGATCTGAATCCGCTGTTTCACGTGAAACCGAGACGCAGAGGACGACGGCAGCCGCGTCCGGGTCCGCCGAGGACGAGTTCTCTCCGATTCCGTACGAGGGACTCTCGCCGCTGGATACGCCGATCGGCGCCGCTGCGCACCGGGCCAGCCAGGTGCTGCACCCGAGTTCCGTGAACGCCCTCCCCAAACCGGCGCACCGTCGAGTGATCACGATCGCGAACCAGAAGGGCGGGGTCGGCAAGACCACGTCCACCGTGAACCTCGCCTCCGCCCTCGCCGTCCAGGGGCTGACCGTCCTCGTCGTCGATCTCGATCCCCAGGGCAACGCCAGCACCGCGCTCGGAGTGCCACACCACTCCGGCATCCCGTCGAGCTACGAGGTGCTCCTCGGGGAGGTCAAGGCGGCCGAAGCCGTCCAGCAGAGCCCGCACAGCGAGCGCCTGTTCTGCATCCCGGCCACGATCGATCTTGCGGGCGCCGAGATCGAACTCGTCTCGATGGTGGCGCGCGAGAACCGTCTGAAGAACGCTCTCTCCGCAACTGCGCTGGGCGACCAGGACTTCGACTACATCATCATCGACTGCCCGCCGTCGCTGGGTCTTCTCACCGTCAATGCGCTCGTCGCGGCGAAGGAGGTGCTCATTCCCATCCAGTGCGAGTACTACGCGCTCGAGGGCGTCGGCCAGTTGCTGCGGAACATCGAACTGGTCCAGTCGCACCTCAATCCCGAACTGCACGTCTCCACCGTGCTGCTCACCATGTACGACGGCCGCACGAAGCTCGCCGATCAGGTGGCGGAGGAGGTGCGCGCCCACTTCGGCAGCGCGGTGCTGCGCTCCGTCATCCCCCGAAGCGTGCGGGTCTCGGAAGCTCCCGGGTACGGGATGACCGTCCTCGACTACGATCCAGGTTCGCGCGGCGCGATGAGCTACCTCGACGCGGGGCGTGAACTGGCGGCACGTGGGTACCGGAACGAGAAGCAGGGGAACGAATGAGCGCGACACGCAAGGGCGGGTTGGGCCGGGGTCTGGCGTCGCTGATTCCGACCGGCCCGGCGGCCGCCCCCGGTCTCGGCAACGCTGCGGCGGACGTGATCATCGGCGACAACCGCAAGACCGCGGCCGCGGAGACCGCGTCGAAGAAGGCTGCTGCCACCGCACCGGCGAGGTCCGGGAGCAGCCGGACCGAGGGCGCGAAAGCCGTGGGCGACGGCGGTCCGGCGCCCACCGACGCTCCCCTCCCCTCCCCCGCCGGCGCGGTCTACCTCGAGATCGACACGGACAAGATCGAGCCGAACCCGCGACAGCCCCGCCAGGTCTTCGACGAGGAGGCGCTCGCCGAGCTCGTCCACTCCATCCGCGAGTTCGGGCTCATGCAGCCCATCGTCGTGCGCAGGATCGACGGCGAGCGATACCAGCTCGTCATGGGTGAGCGCCGGTGGCGTGCCGGTCAGGAGGCCGGCCTCGCCACCATCCCGGCGATCGTCCGTGAGACCGACGACCAGTCCCTCCTGCGCGACGCGCTGCTCGAGAACATCCACCGCGTCCAGCTCAATCCGCTGGAGGAAGCCGCGGCCTACCAACAGCTGCTCGAGGAGTTCGGGGTCACCCACGAGGAACTCGCGGCTCGCATCGGACGATCGCGTCCCGTGGTGACCAACATGATCCGGTTGCTCAAGCTGCCGATCCCCGTCCAGCGGCGGGTGGCGGCGGGTGTGCTGTCCGCGGGGCATGCCCGCGCCCTGCTGTCCCTCGAAGCCGGGTCCGACGCGCAGGAGGTTCTCGCGGCGCGCATCGTCGCCGAGGGCCTCTCCGTCCGCGCCACCGAGGAAGCGGTCATGCTGGCGAATCGCGGCGACGGGAAGGACCCCGCACCGCAGCAGCGTCGCAAACCCATCCAGATGCCCGGCCTGCAGGACGTCGCGGAGCGCCTGTCCAATTCCTTCGACACCCGTGTCACGGTCAGCCTCGGCAAGCGCAAGGGCAAGATCGTCGTGGAGTTCGGTTCGGTCGACGATCTGGAGCGGATCGTGGCGATGATGGAAACTCAGGCCGACCCCTCTTGACGCCTCGGCACGTCAGGACGACAGTCGAGGATACGGACATGGAGGCTGAGTAACCCAGTGTCGACTCGAGTCACAACACTCACCCTGGGCGGACTGGACCAGCTGTCGGCACACGCCCGACGCTGTGTGTTCTGGGAGATGGATCCCGCGGCGGTACGCGACGCGGGCGGATTCTACGATCCGGAGTTCGAGAAGGAAGCGTGGCTGTCGATGGTCATGCTCCAGTGGGGTTCCTGCGCCCAGGTCGCCACGCTCGACGACAAGCCCGCCGGCAGCGCGTTCTATGCCCCACCGAACATGGTGCCGCGCGCCCACCTGTTCCCGACCTCCCCGGTGAGCGCCGATGCGATCCTGCTGACCACCGTCCGGATCGAGCCGCTCGCGGAGGACAGCGACCTCGGCGCGGGACTGATCCGCGCCGTGATCTCCGACCTGGTCCGCCGCAACGTGCGCGCGATCGAGGCCTTCGGGTACCGGTCCGCCGGCGAGGAGGAGAGCGATGTCCCCGGCGCAACGGCGGCCCGGGACTGCTCCCCCGCCGAATGCATGATCGAGGCCGGATTCCTCGAGGACATGGGGTTCGAGGTTGTCGCCCCCCATCACCGCTTCCCCAGGCTGCGACTCGAACTCGATCGCGATCACGAGTGGAAGATCGGCGTGGAAGCGGCCCTGGACCGGCTGCTCGAGGAGGCCGCACTCACCGTCGCGGGCATCTCGGACCGCACGCCCGTCGGGGCGGCCCGCTGAGCGAACCGCTCAGCGGGTCTCGGTGATCGACAGTTCCTCGGCGAGCAGTTCGGCGAAGGTGTACGTGCCGGTGGGCTGATCGTCCTGCCCCAGGAGGTAGAGGCGCTTCACGGAGATGAGAATGGCCTCGGCGATGATGTCCCGCGAACGGGGGTTGGCCAGGACCGAGGCATCCTGCGCGTTCGTGAGATATCCGAGATCGAGCTGCACGGTGGGCATGTTCGTCAGGCGCAGCAGATCCCACGTGCGGCCGTGGCTGCGGCAGTCCCGCAGGGCCGTGCGTGCCGTCACTTCGCGTTGGATGAATCCGGTGAGCACCTGGCCGATCATCGACTCGGAGCCGTGCGCGTTGCCGTAGTGGAAGCTTGCGATGCCGCTCGCGGCCGGGTTGGGGCTGCTGTCGCAGCGGAGGGAGATCATCAGATCGGCGCCGAACGCGTTGGAGGTTCCGGCTCGCTCGATGTTCGACGGATTCGCGTGGTACGGCCGGGAGAGGAAGGTCTCCATTCCCGTCGCGGCCATGCGGCCCTCGAGGCGTCGAGCGAGGTCCCACAGGATGTCGGCCTCGGAGATGTCGCCGTGTGGGCTGCGCACGATGATTCCGTGGTCGCGCCCGCCGAGGCCGGGGTCGATGACGATGCGTTTGCCGCTCAGATGCGGACCGGACCGGCGGACGATCTCCTCTTCGCTGATGGCGTGCGGAGACCCACCGGTGACGCGGGTGCCGAGCAGCTCCAGCGAGCGGAGGGTCTCCGGGCCGCAGATACCGTCGGGCGCGAGACCGATCTCCCGCTGGAAGGAACTCAGCGCCTCGTGGGTGCGCGGTCCGAAGTAGCCGTCGACCCGGTCCACGTAGAACCCGAGGTCCTGTAGGCGCCGCTGCAGGGTTGCGACGTCGTCGCCGTAGAGCGGGGCGGAGAGCTGATAGATGAGGGTGCGGGCGCCGAGCCGGTACGAGGCTTCCTTCAGCGACCGGTACGTGGCGGGACCGACGATGCCGTCGACGAGCAGACCACGCTGCTGCTGGAACGCACGCACCGCGCTGTCGAGGTCACGGTCGAACACCGCATCGGAGCCCACCCAGCTGTCGCCGGCGGCGACGTCGGACTCGCCGTGCAGAAACCCGAGGCCGGTGAGGGTGCTCCGGATTTCGGCGACGGCAGGGCCATGGTCGCCGTAGCGCAGTCGGTGCATGTCTCGGCCCTTTCCGTGCTGCTGACCTGCTGTGCCCGGTGTTCCACCAGACCATCGTTCGATTGTCGCAGATACGCCCGGACCACGAATAATCCGGGCGCATCCGTGTCGACGTGGAAAACGGTGATTCAGAGTACGTCGGCGAGGTCGCGGAGGAGGGCCGCCTTGCCCTTCGCACCGACGATGGTCTTCACCGGCTTGCCGCCGGAGAACAGGATCATCGTCGGGATCGACATGACCTTGTAGTCGCGCGCCGCAGCGGGGTTGGCGTCGATGTCGAGCTTGGCGATCTTGAGCTTGTCGGAGTGCTCCCCGGCGATCTCCTCGAGAACGGGAGCCACCATCTTGCACGGGCCGCACCAGGTGGCCCAGAAATCGACCAGTACCGGCTTGTCGGACTGCAGGACGTCCTCGACGAACGAGGCGTCGGAGATGGTGACGGTGTTCTTGTCGGCCACGATTGCTCCTACTCGATGAAGGGGGAAGGGATCAGTATCCGGCGTTGACGGTGATCGGGTGGTGGTCCGGCAGTTCGGCGAGCCAGCGCTCGGCGTCGAGCGAGGCGGAGCAGCCGGTGCCGGCGGCGGTGATCGCCTGGCGGTAGATGTGGTCGACGAGGTCGCCGGCGGCGAACACACCGGGCAGGTTGGTGGCGGTGGTCGGCTGCTGCACCTTCACGTAGCCGGCGTCGTCGACGTCGACCTGTCCGCGGACGAGTTCGCTGCGGGGATCGTGGCCGATCGCGACGAACATGCCGGTCACCGGGAGAGTGCTGCGTTCGCCGGTGACGGTGTCCTCCAGGACCAGACCGGTGACGGAGGTATCGCCGAGCACCTCGACCGGCTTGGCGTTGGTGACGATGCGGATCTTCTCGTTCGCGCGGGCGCGGTCGAGCATGATCTTGGAGGCGCGGAACTCCTCACGACGGTGGACGAGGGTGACGCTGCGGGCGAAGCGGGTCAGGAAGGTCGCTTCCTCCATGGCGGAGTCGCCACCGCCGACGACGGCGATGTCCTGGTCGCGGAAGAAGAAGCCGTCGCAGGTGGCGCAGGCGGACACACCGCGTCCGAGGAGCTGTTCCTCGCCGGGGATGCCGAGGTAGCGGGCGGCGGCGCCCATCGCGAGGATGACGGCGCGGGCCTGGTAGGTCTGTCCGTTGGCGACGATCTTCTTGACGTCGCCGGTCAGGTCGAGTTCGTCGACGTCCTCGGAGCGGATGTCGGCGCCGAAACGCAGGGCCTGCTCACGCATCTGATCCATCAGGTCCGGCCCCATGATGCCCTCGCGGAAGCCGGGAAAGTTCTCGACTTCGGTGGTGGTCATCAGGGCGCCGCCGAACTGGGTTCCTTCGAACAGCAACGGCTTCAGTTCGGCACGGGCGGCGTAGATCCCGGCGGTGTATCCGGCCGGGCCCGAACCGACGATGACAAGGTCGTGGATCGTGGAATCAGTGGTCATGCGAGCCTTCCGGTGTCTGCTGGTGCTTCTGCTGGTACTTCTGCCTGCTGGTACTTCGATGACGGACGAGCCTGAAGGCCCGTGACCGGGACGTCAGTGGTCCACAACATGGGTCAACACCAGGGTAAGGGGTGTTGTTCCTCGCGTGCCGTGCGTCACGCCACAGTCAGGCGTATTCTGCCCCGCTGCCGGTGGAGTGGTGGCGGGAGCCCTGGCACACAGAGGTCGAATCGTCACGTTGACGATATGGACGCTGTCAGCTCTTGCCGTCTCGTCCCGGGCATCGGGTCCTCTCCCCTCCCCCACGCGCGACCCGATGCCCGGCATGTCGACGACCGCCGATCATGTCTCCCGGGAGTCCGGGCGCTCGTACCGTCCGAGCACGGGCCGGGTCTGCACGGGATCGGGTGTGCACGGGCCGGGTGAGTGGGGTGGCGCCACGAGGTACGCGGTCGGCGCCCGGCGGGTGCCGCACCGGCGGCGCGACCCGCTGCGCACGCGGCGCATCGGGTTCGATTCCGGAAGCGCGAATCTCGTGCGCGAACGCCGGGTCCCGGATCGTCGGCCCCGCATCGCCGTTCAGCGTCCGTCAGGCGCGGTGCTCCACGTCGCGCAGGGCTTCGCGCACGACACACCGGGTGCCGGTGTAGATGGTCGGCATGCACTTGTTGCAGTGGATGCACAGCCCCTCGCGCACGTGTTCGTCCCGGAACTTGTTGACGAGAGACGGGTCCCGCAACAGCGCCCGCCCCATCGCGACGAAATCGAATCCCTCGTCGAGCGCGTTCTCGATGGTGTCGATCCGGTTGATGCCGCCGAGGAGGATGAGCGGCATGCTCAGTTCCGACCGGAACTGCCGCGCCATCGGGAGGAAGAACGCCTCCTCGAACGGGTAGACGGGGAAGAGCCTCGGTCCGTAGAACCGCAGCCCCAGTCCGACGAGCCTGGGCTGGGACGCGACGAACTCGGCCATCGGGACGTCGCCGCGGAAGAAGTACATGCCGTTGAGCAGCGAGCTGCCGCCCGTGAGTTCCATTGCGTCGATGTGACCGTCGGATTCGATCAGCCGCGCCATCGGCAGGCTCTCGTGGAGCCACAGTCCCTTCGGGACGCCGTCCGTCATGTTGAACTTGACGATGACGGCAACCGAGTCACCGGCTGCCTTTCGGACGGCCTCGAGAACGCGCCGGGGCAGCGCGGTTCGCTTCTCGAGACTGCCGCCGTAGCGGTCGCTGCGCTTGTTGAGATTCGGGCTGAGGAACGAGCTGAGCAGATAGTTGTGTCCCAGATGCACCTCGAGCGCGTCGAATCCGGCCTCGACGGCGTAGCGGGTCGCGTTCTCGTAGTCGGCGACGACCTGATCGAGTTGCTCGAGACTCGCGCCCCGCACCAGGCCCATCGCGGGGGCGCTGATGCGGGTGGACGGGGCGAGGGTCTTCGTTCCGTTGGAGATCTGGTTGGCGACGAGGCCGGCGTGACCGATCTGCGCCGAGGCGAGAGCGCCCTCGGCGTGCACGGCGTCGGTGAGTCGCCGGAGGCCGGGGACGGTGTCGCGGTCGAGGACGACGGTGTTGCGATGCACGCGTCCGCCTGGGGCGACGGCGCAGTACGCGACGGTGGTCAGGGCGGTGCCACCGCGGGCGACCTCGGCATGGAACTCGACGAGTTCGTCGGTGACGCGACCGCCGGGCATGACGCCTTCGAATGTCGCGGCCTTGAGGATGCGGTTGCGCAGGGTGAGCGGTCCGAGCCGGGCGGGCTCGAACACGGCAGGTCGCGACGAGGTCATGCCCCTACTTTCGATGCCAGTGATTCTGTAACGTGTTGCAACTATAGTGCCGCGGCGTGCCGTGCGCCACAATCACCGGTGATGACCACATCCGACCGCTCCCCCACGCCCGCCGGCCGCCCCCGCGATCCGCGCATCGACACCGAGGTCCTAGCCGTGACCCGTGCGATGCTGCTCGAGGTCGGCTGGGAGCGCCTGAGCCTGCGCGGGATCGCGGCCCGCGCCGGGGTGAGCCGGGCGGCGCTGGCCCGGCGGTGGCCGTCCAAGGCGCACCTCGTGCTCGACTCGATTCTCGGCTCCGCGCCGGACCTGGCACCGATCCAGGGGACGGACCGTCGGGGCTGGATCGAGTGGGTGGTCCAGGGCAGTGCGGACCTGTTCGCCCGCCCCGACGTCCGCGCTGCCCTGCCCGGGCTCGTCGCGGCGCTCCGTGATCACGAGGATCTGCGGAACACGCTGTGGCGCAACTTCAGCGGCCCGAGCGCGGCCCTGTTCTCCGACGGCTCCGCCCGCGCCGACCTCGACGCGCGCGCCGTGCTCGTCCTTGCCGCGGGCGCGGCGATGTTCGCGAGTGTCGTTGCGGCCGAAGATGATACGTTGTCCCTGCGGACACGGATCCTCGACCTGCTGCTGCCCGCCGCCGACGAGTGAACTCGTTGCGTCTCAGCCGATCCCGTGGACAGCCAGGGTGGCCGGATCGGAGGCGCCACACCCGGTACCCACCACCAGCGCCGTCAACCGAGGCGACGCGGGATCGCCCAGGACCAGTGCCACCGCCTCCCGGCCGTCGAACCGGATCGTGCGCGATCCCAGTAGTAGTCGTGACTCGTCGATCCCGTTGGCGTCGAGGCATTCTCGGAGGGCTTCCCGGTCCGACAGAGGACCGGTGTCCGACGAGCCGATCATCGCGCGCCACGTCGCCGGATCCAGTACGTCGGTGTCGGGCGCGACGGTGTCGGGAGCGACGAGGGCAGGCGCAGCTGTCGATGCCGGAATCTCCGGACGGTCCGCGCCGCGGGCGACGACGGCGAATCCGATCGCCACCGCGGCCGCGGCCGCGGTCCCGATGCCGGCCGCAGCGAGCCGTCGGCGGCGACGCGCGGCGGCGTCGGCGGTCAGCGCCGTATCGATCCGGGCCGCGACGTCCGGCGGGATCGACGGCCCCCCGCCGTCTTCGGCTTCACCGAGAGCCCGCAGACGGCGGCCGACGGAGTCGAGCGCGGCGATCACCGTCATGGCGTCCGGATCCCGCCGTACCGCCGGCCACAACCGGGCGGCGACATCGTCGTCCAGAACACCGGCGTGCAGGTCGGCGAGCAGGTCGGCAGAATACGGCGGCTGCGGCAGCTCGTCCTCGGTCATCCGCTGTCCTCTCCGCCTCGGGTGCCCTCACCAGGATAAGACGGTCACCGCTCACGATCGGTTCCCCGTCTCCCGCAGGTCGCCGAGAAGCACCGCGAGCCGACGACGCCCCCGCGCGCACCGGCTCTTGACGGTGCCCTCGGGGACGCCGAGCCGTCGGGCCGCCTCGCTCACCGGCCGGCCTTCCACGTCGACCGCGACGATTGCGGCGCGCTGCTCCGGTGGCAGGGTGCACAGCGCCGCCTCGATGTCCAGCGCAATTTCCCGCTCCGCGATGCGATTTCGTTCGTCGCGGATGTCGGTGTGGTCGTCGTACAGCGGAACGGTCGGTCGTGCCCTGTTGCGCCGGATGCGGTCCAGGCACGCGTTCACCACGATGGTGTGCAACCAGCTGCGCACCGCCGCGTTGTTCCGGAACTTCCCCGCCGTGCGATGCGCCGACAGCAGCGCCTCCTGCAGTGCGTCCGCTGCATCCTCCGGCGAGTAGCTGGTGCGGCGCGCCACCTGCCACAGATGGTCGTAGTGCCGTTCGAGCAGGTGCGCGAACGCACGTCGGTCCCCCGCCACGTGCGCCGCCAGCAACTCGGCGTCGGACATGGCAATTCCTGCGATCCCCCCCAAAATTCGCACGCGCGGATGGTAGCCGATCGAGGTGGGCTACCGGGGGGTGCGAGTGCCGGCTACTCGGCGGCGGTGAACGTCACCTCGGCGATCGAGCTCTTGTTGCCGCCACCGGACGTGCTCAGGCCCGTGATCCACACCAGCACGTCGGAGGTGCGTCCCTCGGACTCGACCGGGATCTCCGTGACGCCGGAACGCAGTGTCGCCGAACCGATCACCTGGGTCTGGTCCAGGGACGCCTGGTCCGACGGCGCGCTGCGGATCTCGACCTTCGTACCCGGGCTGTCCGATGTCACCGACACCGACGAGAGCGCCGCCGGCTCGGCGAGCGCCACCATCAGGCCCACTCCGTTCTTCAACGCGGGAAACGGCTGGAAGTAGGCATCGGTGCTCCACTCCGTCGAGGGATCGCCGTCGATCGCCAACCGCGCCGTCGCCGGCGAGTCCGGAGTGCCCTGGGGGGAGAACACCGACACCGCCGACGCCGCCACCGGGCCCGCGGCCGCGGCCGGCGCCGGCGCCTGGGCCACCGGTTCCGACGGGGCCTCGGTGGTCGGGGTGAGTCCGAAGTCCTGACTCGTGAGCGGCTCGTCGGAGCTGCCCCCCGCGAGCAGGTTCGCGATCCACCAGCCGATCAGGGCGAGCAGCACCACGGTGGTGATGCCGAGCCCGACGAGCGCGAACAGCATCCGCTCCGACCGCTTCTTCTCCTCGGCGAGGGCCTCGGGGTCCGCGAGCGCGTGGTTGGTGGCACCGGGACTGCGCTGCCCGAGCCGCAGCGCCGGGATCATGTCGGTCTTCTGGTCCACGACCGAGGCCTGGCCGAGGATGTGCTGCACGGTGGCCGCCGTCCGGATGCCGCCGTCGGCCGCGAGCGCGCGCACCGCGACCGCCGAGATCTCGAACGGCACCTCCGGCCGCAGCGCGCGGGGTTCGACCGGGGTGCCCTCGGCGGTCAGGTCCGCGGGGCGCATGCCGCCGATCGTGCCGCCGGTCTGGGCCGGGGGCTGCTGCCCGGGCGCGGCCTGCTCGGGCAGCGGCCAGCGCGCGGTGATCAGGCCGTACAGGCCGGCGCCGAGGCCCCGGACGTCGGAGGTGACGTCCGCGTCGGCGAAGGTGGCGGGGAAGGCCAGCACCGCGTCGCCGGCGACACTGATGCGGATCCGGTCGGGGTGGTCGATCGAGAGGGCGCCACCGCCGCGGTGCGCAGCCTCGGCCGCGGCCGCGAGGGCCTGCACCGCGCGTGCCGCACCGAGCGGGGACGGCTCGGTGCCGGACATCTCGCGCAGCGAGCGACCGGGTGTCCACTCGGCGACGACGATGCCGCCCGAACTGCCGCGGACCACGTCGAGTACCCGGGCGAGCCCCGGTGAGTTGATCCGTCCCAGGCGCAGCGTGCGCGAAAGGATCGCCTGCGGACCGTCGGGACCGGTGACGTCCCCGGCGCGCTGCTCGGCGTCGACGAACGTCAGCGCCACCTCACGGTCGAGCTTGACGTCCTGCGCCTGCCAGAAGCGCAGACCGCGCGCGCCGCCGTGCGGGGCGAGCAGACGGTAGCGACCGCCGGCGACCGACGCGCCGGGGATCAGCTTCGGCCCGCGCATCGGGGTGCGCGGAGCGGACCCGGGCACCCGCAGGGGCGGCAGCTGGGGCGAGCCGACGGGGACGACGCCGGTGTCGACGTGAGGATCGCGCTGCGGCCGGCCGGCGCCGGACCGGCCGTCGGCCGCACCGTCGGCGGACTTGCGGGACGAGGGGGAACGATCGGGTGTGCCGGCCTGCGGGGACCGCGTGCCGTCGGCGTCCGTGGACACCGAACCGGGATCGGTCGATGCGGACTCATCGACCGTGGACTTACCGGTAGCGTGATCGTCGCTCACCCTCACTCCTTCTTGTTCGACTCGCCCGCCCCGGAGGTAGCCGGGAGGCCGTCCGGCATCCGCGAACCGGCGCGATCCGTCCCGGGCGGTCCGAACCTGCCGTCGACCAGGGTACGGGAGTTGCCCGTGTGCATCGATGTGGCTCGGCAGGTTCCGGAGCGCGGGAAGCACCTCGGTGACCGCGTCGTAGGGGGCCACCCCGTAGTCGCCGTAGTCCAGGCGTGGCAACACGATGGTCTTCTCCGCCTCGGACTCCCGGGCCGCCTCGAGTTCGGCGATCTCGTCGGCATCGGCCTCGGCGACCTCCGGTTCGACCGGCGTGCGACCGCGCAGCGCATCGACCTTGCGCCGGACCGCCGCGGTGATCGCCAGGATCTCGGGCACCTTCAGCAGCCACATGACCGTGAGAGTCACCAGCAGCATCAGCGCGCCGGTGATCGCGACGCGCACCATCGAGCCGACGCCGCCGAACCGGTCGCTGAGCGCACCGAGCCGCAGCAGCCGATCGGCGATCAGCATCGCCACCGCGCCCGCGGCCGACGCGGTCACCACGTGCCACAGGGTCCGGCCCACGTTCGCCATCCGCAGATCGCCGAGGGCGCGGTGCAGCAGGAATCCGCCGATGCCCGCCCCGACCGTGAACGCCAGGCCGGTCGCCACGCCCAGCAGCAGCACCACCTGGTCGTCGTTGCGGGCGACGACGGGCGCGAGGGCGGACAGGGCGACCTTCACGGCGGTGATGCCCAGGATGATCCACGTGGGGGTCCACGCCTGCTCGCGCGCGTAGAACACGCGCAGATGGATGAGGACGAGGGCGTACGGGATCAGGGTGAACGCCGACCAGCTGACGGCCTGGCCGAGCCGTTCGGCGTTGCCCTCGCCGAAGCTGCCGTAGCCGTACAGGGCCGTGCCGATCTGCGGGCCGGCGACGGTGAAGAACACGACGATCGGGATCAGCGCGATCATCGTCAGCCGGGTCGCGACCGACAGGTCGTCCACCACGGCGGGGGTGTCCTCCGCGGCGGCGTTGCGGCTCAGCCGCGGCATGATCGCCGTGAGCACCGTGACGCCGAGGACGCCGTACGGCAGCTGCAGCAGCAACCACGCGTTGTTGTAGATCGCCGGACCGGCCGCGTCGGCACTCGACGAGACGTGGGTCGCGAACACCATGCCCGCCTGGCTGATGAGCACGTACAGCACGATGGCTGCGCCCATGCCGCCGAACTGGCGCAACCGGTCGTCGAGCCCCCACAGCGGCTTGAGGCTGATCCCCTCGCGGCGCAGCGCCGGCACCAGGGACATCGCCTGGGTCACCACACCGAGGGTGACGCCGCAGCCGAGCAGGAGCAGATGCGGGTCGCTCATCCGCACCGGGTCGAGGGTGATCTCCCCGGGCAGCAGGAAGTAGAGGACGAGAACCGTGATGACGACGACGTTGTTGAGCACCGGCGCCCACGCGCCCGGCTTGAACACCTGCCGGGTGTTCAGGATGGCGGTGAGCAGCGCCGACAGGCCGTAGAACAGGATCGCCGGCAGCAGCAGATACGTCAGCGCCGTGGTCAGCGTCGTCGACACCTTGCCCGTGTCGTCGAGGAAGAACCGGGTGACGAGGACCGGCGCGGCGGCGGTGGCCAGCAGGGCGGCGAGCCCGAGCACGGTGACGGAGACGGTGAACAGGCGCCGGACGAAGGCCGCACCGCCGTCCGGGTCCTCGCGTTCCGCGCGGACCAGCACCGGCACGACGATCGAGGTGAGGACGGCGCCGAGCACCAGCTCGGAGATCATGTTCGGGATCTGGGCGGCGACCGTGTAGGAGCTGGCGACGGCGGCACCGAGCAGGGTCAGCAGCAGCACCTGCTTGACGAAGCCGGTGATCCGGCTGATCAGGGTGGCGAAGGCGATCGAGCCGGTCGCGGCGAGGAGGCCGGGGTTCTTACGCGGGGCCGGCTCCGCCGCCGCGGGGGCGGGCGGGGCGACGTCCTCACGGGTCGGATTCCCGGTCATTGCTTCTCGTACCCTTCGTCGGCTGGATCGGGCTCGCCGCGGAAGCGGTGCAGGAGACGACGGCCCGCCAGGAACAGCAGCAGCGCCCCCGCACAGCCGGTGACGATCGCGAGAACCTGGCCGTACGCGTTGGACCGTACCGTCACGTTCGTCGGGGTGCCGAGCGGCAGCCCGGACTCCGTGGTCAGGGCGAACTCGACACCGATCTTCCGCGAATCGCTGATCTGCGCGGGCACCGTGAGGGTGCGGCTGCCCCGCGGCGGCAGCTGCGTGGGCCCGATGTCGGTGATCTTCATCGCCGACGGGGCGTCCACGTGCAGCCGCACGGTGATGCCCACCGGCAGATCGTTGCGCGCGACCAACAGTAGGGGACTCTGCTCCGAGGTCAGCGTGTAGACGCCACCGGGTGAGAGCACGGTCACCCCCGCGAACATCCCGTCGACGGCGTCGCGGACCTCGTCGCCGCGCCGCACCGCGTCGCGTGCTGCGGCGCCGGGGTCGGGTCCGCGCCGGCCCGCCAGACTCATCGCGCGCAGCAGATCCTCGCGCAACGGCGCGGTGAACTGCTGCGGCGTGAGCTGTGCCTGGGGATCCTCGACGAGCGCCTCCTCGAACGCATCCAGGCGGGGTGCCTGCTCGCGGGCCGTGTCCATCACCTCGGCCGAGGCGCCGTCGACGATGGCCTGCTCCGGGTAGGACAGCGCGACAGTGGGCGTGTCCCCGGGGACCGGTGTGAACAGGGTGTCGAACGGACGCGCGGTGGCCAGGCCCGAGCGGATCAGCGTGCCGACCATCGACAGGACCGCGGCGGCGTCGTCGCCGGATGCGCTCCACGACTGCGGCGGCGCGAACAGCACGGAGTCCGGGGCCGCGGGTGCGCCGGTGGACACGGTCCGGGTGACGTCGTCCCGGGTGCGCAGCGCGGACCAGCTCAGGGCGCCCAGCGCGTCCTGCAGACGGGCGTCCGGGGAATCCTCGGTGAGGTCGTAGCGGGCGTCCTCGTCGGTGAACGACGGCGTCTGCGGTGCGTCACCGAGCGCCGCGAGCGCGGTCGCGGCGGCGCTGTCGAACAGGACCGTGGACAGGCCGTCCACGCCCCGCACGGGCGCGGGACCCGTGCCCGCGGCCGAGTCCGCGGCGTCGACCGCGGTGTCGGCGAGCAGGGCCGTCACCGGACTGTCGGCGGCGAGCAACGCCCCCGCCTTCTCGGTCAGGACTCCGGCGTCGGGCCAGACCACGTCGTCGCGGGTCGTGGTGATCCCGAGGATCGTGTTCACGATGCCGGTGGGGGCGGCGAGGGCGGGCCCGGCGAGCGAGGCGTCGTCGAGTTCGGCGAGGGCGGCGGTGTCGACCTGGGCGAAGGGCACGGCGACCGTGCACATCGAGCCGGCGACGGCTCGCAACCGTTCCAGCCACGCGGCGGCCGCCGCCGTCCCCTCCCCGTCGCGGGCGTCGCCCATCGGTTCGGCGGGGTCCTCGACCACCAGATAGCCGCGGGTCATGTTGGCGACGGTGACGAGCAGGTCGGGGTCGACGGCCAGACACAGCGCGTCGGCGACGCGGCGGTCCTCGGCGGTGGCCGCCCGTTCGGCGGCGTCGAGCAGTCCGTCGAGACGACCGCCGTCGGCGAGCGACGTCGCAAGGTCGTCGTCGACGAGGCGGACCGGCTCCGTCGCCGAGCCGGGCACCCCCGCCGCGAGACGCGGCCGGTCCGCGAGCGGCCACATCATCGTGATCCCCACGGGTGCGGACGTGTCCGGCGGCACGGGGCGGTCCGTCCGGTTCTCGCTCGGGGGCACCCCGAGCACGGGCAGCAGGAACCGGGCGTCGTCGAGCCGGGCCTGACCGCCGTACTCGGGAGCGCCGTTGACGTTGACGAGCAGCGGGTACACCCCGGGTGCGTCGATTCCCAGCGACGGGTCCTGCGCCGAGCGCAGCGCCAGTTCGAGACGGAACTGCCGCTGCTCACCCCGCTCGAGGACGTCGGCGACCGATTCGAACGGACCCGTGCGGTCGTAGGCGGTCTGATCCCAGGTCAGCGCGGTGCGCAGCTCCTCGGCGGAGCCGACCGCCGGGGCACGCTGCAGCCGCACGGCGATGTCCTCGACGTCGCGGTCCCCGACGTTCTCGAGCGTGCCGGTCACCGTCACCACCGGCTCGCTGCTGGTGGACACCGTCGTCGGTGTCACCGAGTCGATGCGCAGTTCGAGGAAGCGCGGCGCGTCGGACGCGTCGCTGCGCGGCTGGGCGACGGATACGCCCGCCGTCGTCAGGACGAGCGCGAGCACGGCGAGAACGGCCGCCGCGGCCCGGCGAGCTGCCGACGTCATCCGAGACGGGCCTCCGGTCCGCCGGGTCCGAGCAGCATCGACGGATCCATCTCGGCGATCAACTGGTCGGCGACGTCGGCGAGCCTGCGCTCGTCCGCGTACGCCAGGCGCGAGCGCAGCTCCGGCAGCGGGACCCAGGCCACCTCGGTGACCTCGACGTCGGCGTCGGAGAGCTCGCCGTCCAGGTAGCGCAGCAGGTAGTGGTGCACGGTCTTGTGGACGCGCCGGCCCTCGGTGACGAACCAGTAGTCGATGCTGCCGAGGGTGGCGAGGACGGTGCCGTGGATGCCGGTCTCCTCGTGGACCTCGCGCATCGCCGTCTGCTCGGCGGTCTCACCCTTCTCGATGTGTCCCTTCGGCAGCGACCACAGCAGCCGGCCCCGACGGTCGGTGCGTCCGATCAACGCCGCGCACAGTTTCTCGGGGGGTCCGCCGAGGCCGTCGACCACCAGTCCCCCGGCCGAGGTCTCGCGGACCGTGCGCAGGTGAGGCTTCGACGTGTCGGAGGTGGACCGGCCACCGGACTTGGCGCCCGCGCCACGCCGCCGCGAGGTGCGGCGGTTGCGGTTGGCACGTTCTGCGGGCGACACCCCATCGATACTAGTTGGCGGGACGCGCCCGGCGGTTCAACCAGGCACGTCCGGAGCGCGCACCGGTGCGTTCGGCCACCTCGGTAAGGTTCGAAGACGTGAACTCTCCCTCCACCGACACCGAGCGGCGCGCCCGACTGCTCGCCGGGGCCGACGCGACGCTGCGTGCGCTGTCGGACATCCTGGCGCCGCTCGGTGCGCGCTTCACCGCCGCCGGTCACGAGCTCTACCTGGTGGGAGGGAGCGTCCGGGACGCGGTCCTCGGTCGCCTCGGGACCGATCTCGACTTCACCACCGATGCGCGGCCCGAGCAGGTGCAGGCGTTGCTGCGCGGCTGGGCCGACCACCAGTGGGACACCGGCATCGACTTCGGCACGATCAGCGCGGTCAAGGGACCGGAGCAGATCGAGATCACCACGTTCCGCAGCGACGCGTACGACCGTGTCACCCGCCATCCGATCGTCGAGTACGGCACCCGTCTCGAGGACGACCTCGTCCGGCGCGACTTCACCGTCAACGCCATGGCCGTGCGCATCGGCCCGACCGGCGCGGAGGACTTCGTCGATCCGCTCGGCGGAATGGATGCCCTGCTCGCCGGGGTCATCGACACTCCCGCGCTGCCGAGCGAGTCGTTTCACGACGACCCGCTGCGGATGCTGCGCGCGGCGCGGTTCGTCTCCCAGCTGGGGTTCGGGCTGGCCGAACGCGTGCACGACGCGATCGTGGCCATGGCCGACGAGATCCTGCGGATCAGCGCCGAGCGGGTGCAGGCCGAACTCGACAAGCTGATCCTCGGTGCCTACCCCATCGAGGGCATCGACATCATGGTCGAGACGGGCCTCGCCGAGCGGGTGATCCCGGAGATCCCGGCAATGAAGCTCGAGATCGACGAGCACCATCAGCACAAGGACGTGTACTGGCATTCGCTGACCGTGCTCCGGCAGGCCATCGACCTCGAGGACGGCGACCCCGACCTCGTGCTGCGCTGGGCGGCCCTGCTGCACGACATCGGCAAGCCCGCGACGAAGCGCAACGAGCCGGGCGGTGGTGTCAGCTTCCACCACCACGAGGTCGTCGGCGCCAAGCTCGTCCGCAAACGGATGCGGGCGCTGAAGTACTCCAAGCAGATGATCGACGACGTCGGTCAGCTCGTGTTCCTGCACCTGCGGTTCCACGGCTACGGCAAGGGCCAGTGGACGGATTCGGCGGTCCGTCGCTACGTGCACGACGCCGGTGATCTGCTGCCCCGGCTGCACAAGCTGGTCCGGGCGGACTGCACCACCCGCAACAAGCGCCGGGCCGCGGCGCTGCAAGCCACCTACGACGATCTCGAGACGCGCATCGAGCGGATCGCCGAGCAGGAGGATCTGGCGAAGGTCCGGCCCGACCTCGACGGCAACGCCATCATGGAACTGCTCGGCCTGAAGCCCGGCCCGCAGGTGGGGCAGGCGTGGAAGTTCCTCAAGGAGCTGCGGCTCGACCGTGGACCCCTCGATCGCGACGAAGCCGAGGCCGAGCTGTTGAAGTGGTGGTCGCAGCAACCGAAGCCCTAGCGCGGGGTAGCCGCGGCCGCCCTTGCACGGCCGGATAGCCGGGGCCGTCCGGCACAGCAGTGGGCGGCGCCCCGGGGCGTACGCCCGAATTCTGATCATGCTGCGATTGCGTCAAAGTCGGGACTCATTCCAGAAAAGTGCGTCATAGTATCCCCGTGCCCTCGACGCAGGAATTCGTGGAGCAATTGCGTACGGCGGAGCTGCGCGTGACCCGGCCCCGGATCGCAGTGCTGGAGGCGGTGCACGAGCACCCGCACGCCGACACGGAGACGATCTTCGGAACCGTGCGTACCGGTCTGCCCGACGTGTCCCGGCAGACCGTGTACGACGTGCTGCACGCCCTGACCGGTGCCGGTCTGGTGCGCAGGATCCAGCCGTCCGGTTCCGTCGCACGCTACGAGTCGCGGGTCGGGGACAACCACCACCACCTCGTCTGCCGGTCCTGCGGGGTCATCGTCGACGTCGACTGCGCCGTCGGCGAGGCGCCCTGCCTGACGGCGTCCGACCCCAGCGGCTTCCTCGTCGACGAGGCGGAGGTCATCTACTGGGGCACGTGCCCCGACTGCTCGGCAGCGCACGCTTCGCGGTCACATCCGTGATCATCGTCCGATTCACCGCATCCGGAAGGAAGGGCCGACGTGTCCAACAGTGAAAGCGAAAATCCGGTAATCCCGTCCCCCGAGCCGAAACCGCACCGGCCCAGGACCAACCGGGACTGGTGGCCCAACCAGCTGGACCTGCAGGTTCTCCACCAGCACTCGCCCCTCTCCAATCCGATGGGCCCGGACTACAACTACGCCGACGAGTTCGCAAGCCTCGACGTCGAGGCCCTCAAACAGGACATCTTCGCGCTGATGACGACGTCGCAGCCGTGGTGGCCGGCCGACTACGGCCACTACGGGCCGCTGTTCATCCGGATGAGCTGGCATGCCGCGGGCACGTACCGCATCGCCGACGGCCGGGGCGGTGGCGGTAAGGGCGCCCAGCGCTTCGCTCCCCTCAACAGCTGGCCCGACAACGCGAGCCTCGACAAGGCGCGCCGGCTGCTGTGGCCGATCAAGCAGAAGTACGGCCGCAAGCTCTCCTGGGCGGATCTGCTGATCTTCGCCGGCAACTGCGCGTACGAATCCATGGGATTCAAGACGTTCGGTTTCGCCTTCGGCCGCGAGGACATCTGGGAGCCCGACGAGGTGTTCTGGGGTCCCGAGGACACCTGGCTCGGGGACGAGCGGTACGCCGGCGAGCGGGAACTGTCCGGCCCGCTCGGCGCCGTGCAGATGGGGCTGATCTACGTCAATCCGGAAGGGCCCAACGGTAATCCGGATCCGCTCGCCGCGGCCATCGACATCCGGGAGACGTTCGGCCGGATGGCGATGAACGACGTCGAGACGGCGGCCCTCATCGCGGGCGGGCACACCATCGGCAAGACCCACGGGGCCGCGACCGCCGACCACGTCGGTCCCGAGCCCGAGGCCGCCCCCATCGAGCAGATGGGCCTGGGCTGGAAGAACTCCTACGGCACCGGCGTCGGCGGGGACGCGATCACCAGCGGGCTCGAGGGCGCCTGGACCCCCACCCCGCGGCAATGGGACAACACCTACCTCGAAACCCTGTACGGCTACGAGTGGGAGAAGACCAAGAGCCCCGCCGGCGCGTGGCAGTGGATCCCGAAGGACGGGGCCGCAGCCGACGCCGTCCCCGACGCCCACGATCCGTCCAAGCGCCACTCACCGGTGATGCTGACCACGGACCTCTCGTTGCGGCTCGACCCGATCTACGGGCCGATCACCCGTCGCTGGCTGGACAACCCGAAGGAATTCGAGGAGGAGTTCGCCAAGGCCTGGTACAAGTTGCTGCACCGCGACATGGGGCCGGTCACGCGCTACCTCGGCCCGTGGGTCCCCGAGGCGCAGCTGTGGCAGGACCCCGTCCCCGCAGTCGATCACGAACTGATCGGCGCGGACGACATCGCCGCCCTGAAGACCGAGATCCTCGAGTCGGGACTGTCCATCCCGCAGTTGGTCGCGACCGCGTGGGCGTCGGCGGCGAGCTTCCGCGGCACCGACAAGCGCGGCGGGGCCAACGGCGCCCGCATCCGCCTCGAGCCGCAGAAGAGCTGGGCGATCAACGAACCGGACAAGCTGGCCGAGGTACTGCCGGTGCTCGAGCGGATCCGGCAGGATTTCAACGGCGCGCAGTCCGGGAAGCAGGTCTCGCTCGCCGATCTGATCGTCCTCGGCGGCTGCGCCGCAGTCGAGCAGGCGGCGAAGAATGCCGGTGTCGAGATCACGGTCCCGTTCTCGCCGGGCCGCACCGATGCCTCGCAGGAACAGACCGATACGGAGTCGTTCGCCGTACTCGAGCCCCGGGCCGACGGGTTCCGCAACTACCTGCGCAACGGGGAGAAGCAGCCGCCCGAGCGCCTGCTGCTGGACCGGGCGAACCTGCTCACGCTGACCGCCCCGGAGATGACGGTGCTCGTCGGCGGCCTGCGAGCCCTCGACGCCAACTTCGGTGGCTCCGCCCACGGTGTCTTCACCGACCGGCCCGGGGCGCTGACGACCGACTTCTTCGTCAACCTGGTCGACATGGGCACCGAGTGGAAGGTGTCCGAGACCGCCGAGAACATCTACGAGGGCCGCGACCGGGCCTCGGGTGAGGTCAGGTGGACAGCCACGGCCGTCGACCTGGTCTTCGGTTCGAACTCGCAGTTGCGCGGCATCGCCGAGGTCTACGGCAGCGCCGACGCGCAGGAGAAGTTCGTGCAGGACTTCGTCGCGGCCTGGAACAAGGTGATGAACCTCGACCGGTTCGACCTCACCTGATCCCTGAGGGTCGGGCCTCACCCGGACCGATCCTCACATCTCGGGGCGGCATCCCGCCGGCTGTGACGGCCGGCGGGATGCCGTGCGTCCGGGGTGCGCGCTCACCCTCTCACCGGCCCGCACGGCGAATCGTGAGCCAGATGTCACCGGGGACTCACCACGGTTAATGCTCACGAAACACGGGGTCGGGAGCATGGGACGCGGCCGGAGGAACGTGGCCGACCCAGGTGAGGAGCGGTTCGATGCAGGGCGAGATCACGAAGGTCAAGACCGCCTGCTCATACTGCGGCGTGGGCTGCGGCATGGTGCTCGAGGTCGGCCTCGATCCCGCCACCGGTGCCCGGCGGGTGCTCGACGCGTACGGCGACAAGGACCACCCCACCAACTTCGGGCGTCTCTGCACGAAGGGGGCGACCAGCGCGGAGATGCTGGCCGCCGGCGGACGCATGGAGACCGCGTACCGTCGCACCGAACGCGGCGGCACCCCGGTGCCCGTGGACGTCGACGCCGCGATCGCCGACACGGCCCGCCGGTTGCGGGGGGTGCTCGACGAGCACGGCCCCGACGCCCTGTCCTTCTACGTCTCCGGACAGATGTCGCTCGAGGCGCAGTACCTGGTGACCAAGCTCGCGAAGGGATTCGTCGGTACCAACAACATCGAGTCCAACTCCCGGTTGTGCATGGCCGGTGCCGGCACCGGCTACAAGCAGTCGCTCGGCGCGGACGGCCCGCCCGGCTCCTACCAGGACTTCGACCACGCCGACCTGTTCTTCGTCAGCGGCGCGAACATGGCCGACTGCCATCCCATCCTCTTCCTCAGGATGATGAACCGGGTCAAGGCCGGGGCCAGACTCGTCGTCGTCGACCCCCGGCGCACCCCCACCGCCGAGAAGGCGGACCTGTTCCTGCAGATCGCGCCCGGGACCGACCTGGCGCTGCTCAACGGCCTGTTGCACCTGATCGTCAAGAACGGGCACGTCGACCGGGACTTCGTGGCGGAGTTCACCGAGGGCTGGGAGGCCATGCCTCCCTTCCTCGCGGACTACACGCCCGAGCGCGTCGCGGAGATCACCGGGCTGGCCGAGGACGACATCCGCACGGCCGCGCGGTGGATCGGCGAGGCGGGCAACTGGATGTCGTGCTGGACGATGGGCCTGAACCAGAGCACGCACGGCACCTGGAACACCAATGCGGTCTGCAACCTGCACCTGGCCACCGGCGCGATCTGTCGCACCGGCAGCGGCCCCTTCTCGCTCACCGGTCAGCCCAACGCGATGGGCGGGCGCGAGATGGGGTACATGGGGCCCGGTCTGCCGGGGCAGCGGTCCGTTCTCGACGACGCCGAGCGGACCTTCGTCGAGCAGCAGTGGGGGCTGCCAGCCGGTGCGATCCCCACCACCGTCGGCAAGGGCACGATCGACATGTTCGAGCAGATGGCCGCCGGTGCCATCCGGGCCTGCTGGATCATCTGCACCAATCCGGTTGCCTCCGTGGCTAATCGGCGCACCGTCGTCGAAGCGCTCGAGAGGGCGGAGCTCGTCGTCGCACAGGACGTCTTCCTCGAGACCGAGACCACCGCGTACGCGGACATCCTGCTACCGGGAGCGCTGTGGGCGGAGTCGGAGGGGGTGATGGTCAACTCCGAGCGCAACCTGACGCTGTTGCGACAGGCGATCGACCCGGTCGGGCAGGCCCTGCCGGACTGGCAGATCATCGCGCGCGTCGCCTGCGCGATGGGCTACGCCGAGGCGTTCACCTACTCGTGCTCCGAGGAGATCTTCGAGGAGATCAGGCGCTTCCGGAACCCGAAGACCGGATACGACCTGCGCGGAATCAGCTACGACCGGCTGCGCGAGACCCCCGTGCAGTGGCCGTGCCCGCCCGAGGGCGCGACCGACCGGAACCCGATCCGCTATCTGAACGACGGCGTGAGCCAGACCCTGCTGAGGTCCGGGGACGGCTCCCTCCCCCGGCTGCGGTTCGCCACCGCCAGCGGCCGGGCCGTGTTCCATCCCCGCCCCCACATGCTGCCGGCCGAGATGCCCGACGACGACTTCCCCGTCGTGCTCAACACCGGCCGCGTCCAGCACCAGTGGCACACCCTCACCAAGACGGGGAAGGTCGCCAAGCTCACCAAGCTGAACCCCGGACCCTTCGTCGAGATCAATCCTGCCGACGCGCAGAGGCTCTCGATATCGGACGGCGACCAGGTGGAGGTCGCGTCCCGCCGCGGCCGGGCGGTGCTGCCGGCCGTGGTCACCGACCGGGTCCGGCCGGGATGCTGCTTCGCCCCGTTCCACTGGAACGACATGTTCGGGGAGTACCTGGCGGTCAACGCGGTCACCAACGACGCCGTCGATCCCGCGTCGCTGCAGCCGGAGTTCAAGGTGTGCGCGGTGTCGCTGACGAAGGTGGCGACGGCGGCCGGGGACGACGCGCCGGCGGACCGTCTCGCCTCCGCGCTCGGACTGGCCGACACGGCGCGGCCGGTACTCGACGAACTCGAAAAACACTATCTGACCGGATTTCTGGCGGGATTCCGGGAGTCCGGGCAGGCGGGTGTCCCCGTGCTCCCGGCGTCCGCTCCGCTGCCGGCCGCCACCCGCGCCTGGGTGGACGGGATGCTGGCGGGACACTTCTCGCACACCGCGCAGGACCGCGACGAGTCCGACGGGGTGGCGCCGGTGGTGGTGGTGTGGGCCTCGCAGACCGGCAATGCCGAGGAGTTCGCCCGGTTGTGCGCCGAGCGGCTGCGCGCCGCGGGCAGGCCCGTCACCCTGACCGGGATGGACGACGTCGACGTGTCCACGCTGACCGGGGTGCGCGATCTGCTCGTCGTCACCAGCACGTTCGGCGACGGCGACGCCCCGGACAACGGCACCGCGTTCTGGAACGCGCTCGACCGGGACGACACACCCCGCCTCCCCGACACCCGCTACGCCGTGCTGGCGTTCGGCGACTCGAGCTACGACGACTTCTGCGGCCACGGCCGCCGCATCGACGAGCGCCTCGCCGAACTCGGAGCCACCCGGCTCACGCAGCGGGTGGACTGCGAACCCGACTACGAGGGACCGGCCGGCGAATGGCTCGCCACGGTCGAGCAACTCGTGCGTCTCGACGGGGCCGTGCCGGCTCCGTCCGCGCCGGGACCGCCGGCGAAGTCCGAACCCGCCTACAGCCGGAAGGCGCCGCTCGTCACGCGCCTGACCCGGAACGTGCCGCTCAGCGGGTCCGGTTCGTCGAAGGATGTGCGCCAGTTCGGATTCGAGTTGTACGACCCGGATTTCGTGTACGAGGCGGGCGACGCGCTCGGCGTGATGCCCACCAACGGACCCGAGGCGGTCGACGAATGGCTCCAGGTCACCGCGCTCGATCCCGAAACACCCGTGGAATTCCCGGATCTGCCGACCATTCCGCTGCGCGAGGCCGTGACCCGGCACCTCGAGATCGCTCGGGTGACCCCCGAGCTGCTGCGGTTCGTCCACGAGCAGACCCAGAGCGCGGAACTGGCGAAGCTGCTGCGCCCGGGCAACAAGATCGAGTTGCAGCGGTGGTTGTGGGGCAAGCAGGCGATGGACGTGATCGCGGCGTATCCGTTCAAGGCGCCGATCGCGGAATGGCTGCCCGTGCTCAAGCGGTTGCAGCCCCGCCTGTACTCGATCTCGTCGAGCCCGCGGACCAACCCCCGCGAGGTGCAGCTGACCGTGTCGGTGGTGCGGTACAACTACGAGGGCATCGCCCGGGCGGGGGTGTGCTCGAGCTTCCTCGCCGACCACAGTCACGGCGTCGACATTCCCATCTTCGTCCAGCGCAGCACCCACTTCCGGCCGCCCCGGACTCCGGACACCCCGATGATCATGGTCGGGCCCGGCACCGGTGTCGCACCGTTCCGCGCCTTCCTGCACGATCGCCGCGAGATGGGCCACACCGGCCGGAACTGGCTGTTCTTCGGTGATCAGCGGTCGTCGACCGACTACCTGTACCGGGACGAGATCGAGGCGATGCACGCCGACGGCTTCCTGACCCGGCTCGATCTCGCCTTCTCCCGCGACCAGCGACAGAAGATCTACGTGCAGGACCGGATGCGCGAGCACGGAGCGCAGCTGTGGAAGTGGTTGCAGGACGGTGCCCACTTCTACGTGTGCGGCGACGCGAGCCGGATGGCGAAGGACGTCGACGAGACGCTGCGCGAGGTGGTTCAGGTGCACGGCCGGCTCGACGCGGTGGACGCCGAGGCGTACGTCGAGCAACTCGCCGCGGAGAAGCGCTACGTGCGCGACGTGTACTGAACCGCAGATTCGTCGATTTTCGGTTGATAGGCCCGCAGACGCGGAAGTAGTGTCTGCATTGTGACGCAGATTCGCATCAAGGATGCCGCCCGGCTGCTCGGCGTCAGCGACGACACCGTGCGACGGTGGATCGACCAGGGCGCTCTGCCGGCCGGCAAGGACGGCGCCGGGCGCAAGATCGTCGAGGGAGCCGACCTCGCCGAGTTCGCCCGACGGCAGGCGGACGAGGCACCCGATCTGCTCGGCGTGGGCAGCTCCGCCCGCAACCGGTTCGCGGGAATCGTGACCCGGGTGGTCGCGGACACCGTCATGGCGCAGGTGGAGATGCAGTGCGGCCCGCACCGCGTCGTCTCGCTGATGAGCCGCGAGGCCGTCCGGGAACTCGGCCTCGAACCGGGCAGTCTCGCGGTCGCCGTCGTCAAGGCCACGACGGTCATCGTCGAGACCCCCGGAGGGGCATCGTGAAACCCGCTCTCGCAGTCGCCGTCGCCGCGCTCGTCCTCGCCGGATGCGCCGGGGAGGCCGGCGGCGGCCCGGGGTCGCCGTCCGGGGCCGCGGGTGAGCTCACGGTGTACGCGGCCGCGTCGCTGCAGGCGCCCTTCCGCGAGATCGGCGCGGATTTCGAGGCCCGCAATCCGGGCACCCGCGTCGTGTTCGACTTCGCGGGCTCGTCGGATCTCGTCGCCCGCCTGTCGCAGGGTGCCGAGGCGGACGTCCTCGCCACCGCCGACGCCGCCAACATGACCAGGGCCGTCGACGCCGGTGTCGTCGCGGGCGATCCCGTGGCCTTCGCGACCAACACCCTCACCATCGTCACCGAGCCGGGCAACCCGCTCGGCATCACCGGTTTCGCGGACCTGGGCCGGCCCGGAGCCGACGTCGTCGTGTGTGCGCCGCAGGTGCCGTGCGGCGCGGCGACGGCCCGCATCGAGCAGGCCACGGGGGTCGACCTCGCTCCGGTCAGCGAGGAGTCGTCGGTGACGGACGTCCTCGGCAAGGTGACCAGCGGCCAGGCCGACGCCGGGCTGGTGTACGTCACCGACGCCCGACAGGCCGGGGACGCCGTGACCACCGTGCCGTTCCCCGAGTCCGCCGCGGCCGTCAACACCTACCCCGTCGCCGTCCTCGCAGAGGCGGCGGATCCCGCGGCGGCGTTCGTCGCGCACGTCACCGGGCCCGACGGGCGACGGGTCCTGACCGAGCACGGGTTCGCGGGCCCGTGACGCGCGTCCGTCCGGCGGGGCTGCCGGCGTGGATCTACGTCCCCGCGCTCGTCGGGGGACTGTTCGTCGCCGTGCCGCTGCTGTCGCTGATCCTCGCCGTCGACTGGCGGCACTTCCCGGATCTGGTGACCTCCGAGGCGTCCCTGCAGGCCCTGGCCCTGAGCATGCGGACCGCGGGTGCCGCCACGGTGCTGTGCGTCCTGCTGGGCGTGCCGATGGCGACCGTGCTCGCGCGCAGCACCTTTCGCGGGCTTCCGGTGCTGCGCTCGCTCGTGCTGCTGCCACTCGTGCTGCCGCCCGTCGTCGGCGGCATCGCGCTGCTGTACACCTTCGGTCGCCGGGGACTGCTCGGCGAGTACCTCGAACTGCTCGGAATCCGTATCGCGTTCTCCACCACGGCAGTGGTCCTCGCGCAGACGTTCGTCGCATTACCGTTCCTGGTGATCAGTCTCGAGGGCGCCCTGCGCACCGCCGGCACCCGGTACGAGGCGGTCGCCGCAACGCTGGGGGCACGCCCGACCACCGTCTTCCGCCGCGTCACCCTCCCCCTCGTGCTGCCGGGACTCGCGTCCGGCACCGTCCTCGCCTTCGCACGGGCGCTCGGAGAGTTCGGCGCCACCCTCACCTTCGCCGGCAGCCTCCAGGGTGTCACCCGCACGTTGCCGCTCGAGATCTACCTCCAGCGGGAGACCGACGCCGACGCCGCGGTGGCGTTGTCGCTGCTGCTCGTCGTGGTCGCGCTCGTGATCGTCGTCGCCGTGCGGGGGCGACGGACAGCGGGTGGGCCGTGACCGGACTGCAACTGCGGGCCCGGGTCGAGTCCCGCGACGTCGACCTCGCGGTCGCCGCGGAGTCCGGCAGCGTGCTCGCCGTCCTGGGGCCCAACGGTGCCGGGAAGTCGACCGCGTTGAACGTGATCGCGGGGTTGCTGCAGCCCGACGACGGCCGCGTCGAGGTCGACGGGCGGGTTCTCACCGACACGGCGACGGGGGTGGCGGTGCCGCCGCACCGCCGCGCGGTGGCGCTGCTCGCCCAGCAGCCGCTGTTGTTCCCGCACCTGAGCGTCCTCGACAACGTCGCATTCGCTCCCCGCAGTGCGGGACGCGGCCGATCGGCCGCCCGCGCGGCGGCGTGGCGGCACCTCGCCGCCGTCGGCGCGACGGACCTCGCCGACCGGAAACCGCGGCAGCTCTCGGGCGGTCAGGCCCAGCGCGTCGCGATCGCCCGCGCGCTGGCCGCCGACCCCCGGCTGCTGCTGCTCGACGAACCGATGGCGGCCCTCGACGTGACGGCCGCCCCGGCCGTGCGGTCGCTGCTGCGCACGGTCCTGAAGGACGCCGGACGCACGGCACTCGTGGTCACCCACGACCCGCTCGACGCCCTCGCCCTCGCGGATCGTACCGTCGTCGTCGACGGGGGCCGGATCGTCGAGGCAGGCACGGTGCGCGACGTGCTGTCCCGGCCGCGCAGCGCGTTCGCGGCCCGCATCGCGGGACTGAACCTGCTCGCCGGCACCCTCACCGCGGACGGCGTCGACACCGTCGTCGGCCGGGTGCGGGGGGTGCCCGACGACGACTGCGCGCCGGGGGATTCGGCGGTCGCGGTGTTCGCCCCCGCGGCCGTCGCGGTCTATCCCGACGAGCCGCACGGCAGTCCCCGCAACTCGTTCGCCGTCGTCGTCGGGGAACTCGAGGTCCGCGGTGCCACCGTCCTCGTCCGCGCCGCCGAGTCCGGGATGACCGCCGAGGTCACCACGTCCGCAGCCGCCGATCTCGCACTCGCACCCGGCGCGGCGGTGTGGTTCGTCGTCAAGGCCACCGAAGTCCGCATCCACGCCGCCCGCTGACCGAGCGAACACATCGTTCCGTCGGGCCGCGGAGGTGAACGGTACACTCGCTCGGCTCCGCTGCGGCGCAGCCGGATTCAATCCAGGCGGGCGCGCATCAGGTAGACGTTGTAGCTGTCCCACTCCGACACGGTGAAGTACAGGTCCCGGCCGTCGGACCAGGGATGCATGAAGCCGCCGTAGGCCTTCGGGTAGTCGGCCGTCCGCACCAGCGGCGTGGCATCCGACCAGTGGCCCTGAGGTGAATCCGACTCGCGCAGCACGATGTTGCCGGCGATCGGATCCAGGTAGCTCATCTGCCAGCGGTCTCGCGCAGCGTCGAACCGCACCGACAGCTCGCTCGCCGCGCCGTCGGCGAGTGGGGTGGCGAGCTGCTCGAAGACCGGCATCCAGCGGTCGTGTACCCAGTACTGGTATGCGGAAGGGTTGAGCACGTCGTCGACCGGCACGCGGGCCAGGCCCACCGACCCGATGCGGCCGTTCGGGGTGCCGAACATGTAGACGTGGTCACCGTGCGGCACCATCGTCGCGACCTGGAACCGGCCCAGCCCGAACACGTTGTCCCAGCGGGCATGTGGATCCTTCACCCACGTCTGTCCGTGGTCGTCGGAGTAGGCGATGCCGCCGTGGTTCGTGTACCACATGCCCGGCACGACGCTCCACCGTCGCACGGACATGTAACTCAGGTACTGCCGGTCGCCGATCGCGAAACCGGACGTGGGGATGACGGTGGTCTCGAAGTTCTTCACATGCCGGGCGTCGAGGATCTCCGCGGCGTGGCACGGGCTGTCCTGCACCATCGCGTCGATCGTGAGGCCGTCCGACAGGTCCGCATCGCGGCTGAACGCCAGCACGTTGCTGCGCCAGTCGCCGCCGGCCCCGCCCGGCGGGGACCACTGCGCACCGAACGTGTCGCCGAAGGCGAGGGCCACCTCCCCGGGGCGCGTCTCCCACGCGATGCCGAGATCGGTGCCGTGCACGGCCCAGCGCGCGTCGGTGCGATTCTCCGAGCCGGGACCGGTGAGCTGGGAAATCAGTTCGACGTCGCCGACGACGGGCGCGGGCGGGCGGGCGGTGACCGTGCCCGGCTCGAACGGCGGATCCTCCCGAGGCGGGGCCGGTGGGACGGGTGCACCCGGCGGGCCGGGCACGGGGATCGGGATCGTCTCCGGCTGCGGATCCAGTTCGACGCGAGGCAGGAAGCTCGAGGATCCGCTCGAGCCTGTGGAGCCGCTCGAGCCTGCGGACCCACTCGAGCCGCTCGAGCCGCTCGAGAGGGTATCGGGAGCGTCCGGCGCGAGGCCCGGAACCGGGCACGGGTCGGCACACGGATCGGCGGGTAAGGGTTCCTGCGGCACGCGGGTGACGTCGGGCTCCGGTCCGGGAACCGGGACCGGCACGATCTCGGGATACGGCAGGGGGATCTTCACGACGGGCGGGATGTCGACCCGCGGCAGCTGCGGCGCGCCGGGGTCCGGCGGCTCCACCGCCGGGTCGAAGCCCTCTTCCCCGCACGAGTTGACCGGCGGGGCGGCCGAGGCGTGGCCGGGCAGCGCGAGCAGCGGCAGCGCCAACGAGACCAGGGCGAGCGCCGACAGCGGTGTGCGGTGCCTGCGTGCCATGGCGTTCTCCTCCGGGACGGTCGGGAAAATGCCCCGCGAACCTAACAAATCCGGCGCCCGAAACCGCGCAGGCTCACATGCGCAACCGGCGAACCGCCGTCGCCGCGACGAGCCCGCCGGCATACACCGCCACTCCGGCGAGCGCGAGCCCCGGGCTGCGGCCGTCCGGCGCGACGATCAGGGCCGCCGCGACGATCGCCACGAGGAACGCCATGTTGAACACGGTGTCCTGCAGGGCGAACACCTGTCCGCGCCGGGCGTCGTCGATCTCGATCTGCATCGCGGCGTCTCCGGTGAGCTTGACGGTCTGACCGACGAGACCCAGCAGGAACGCGGCGACGAGCAATGCCGTTTCGTCGAAGCCGGTGACCAGGACGAGCTGGACGATGCCCGCACACGTCAGTGCCGTGACGACGGTGCGGGGCCGGCCGAGGCGCGGGATGACGAGCGGGGCGGCGACCGCCGCGACGAGCATCCCGGCGGCGGTGGCGCCGACGGCGACACCGAATCCGACGAGCCCGCCCGGCAGCGCGGCACCGTCGGCGTCGCGCAGCACCAGCACCATGATGAGCGTGTCGATGCCGAAGACGACGCGGTGCGCGCCGATGCCGATCATCGCGACGGTGACGCCGGGCGCCTCCCACACCGCCGTGGCGCCGGTGTGCAGGCCGGCGGCGACGGCGCGGATCGGGTGGCGCGGCACGGCCCGGTCGGGACCGAGCGCGTGACGGGCGAAGCCGCCGGCGGCGAGCGCGGCGACCACGGATCCGCTGACGCCGAGCGCCACCGCCACCCCGGAGCCGAAGTCGCCCTCCCCGACGAGACCGATCGTGGCGACAGCGACGCCGGCCCCGACCGCGGAGATCCCGGAACCCACCGTGGCGAGCACGGAATTGACCGGTACCAGCCATGATTGACGCACCACATGCGGGACGGACGCCGAGACCCCGGCGAGCACGAAGCGACTGACACCGACGGCGGCGAGGGCGAGCAGCAACAGCGGGGTCGAACCGCCACCGGTGAGGAGCAGCGCCGACATCGCGACGACGAGCACGGCGCGCAGGACGTTGGCGACGACCAGCACCAGGCGACGGTCCCACCGGTCGAGCAGGGCGCCGGCGAACGGTCCGACCACCGAGTACGGCAGCAGCAGCACCGCGAACCCGGCGGCTATCGCGGCGGGATCGGTCTGGCGCTCGGGGTTGAACAGGATCGCCCCGCCGAGCGCGGCCTGGAACAGCCCGTCGCCGAACTGACTGGCGAAGCGGACGGTCGTCAGGCGGACCAGTCCGGGCGATCGGCGCAGTGCCGTCGCCGTGGAGCGCCACGCCTGCCGCCTCGACTCCCGCACAGTGCCCGACACTATCGGTCCGACACTATCCGTCCGGCGCGGGTCGTCTCGCTGCGACGGTTCCGCCTCCCCCGCCACGTCCCCCGGCCTACCCTCTGCGCAACCGGCAACTTCCGGAAGAGGGGACACACCGCCATGTGCCGACTGTTCGGGCTGACCGCCGCGCCGCACCGGGTACACGCCACCTTCTGGCTGCTCGATGCGTCCGATTCGCTGGCCCGTCAGAGTCGGCGTGAACCCGACGGCACCGGGCTCGGGACGTTCGCCGACGACGGCCGCCCGGTGGTGGAGAAGCAACCGCTGGCGGCGTACGAGGACCGCGCGTTCGCCACCGAGGCGAAGGAGCGGCGGTCGCAGACGTTCGTCGCGCACATCCGGTTCGCCTCGACCGGGGGTCTCGACGTGGGCAACACGCATCCGTTCGAGCAGCGCGGGCGGCTGTTCGCCCACAACGGGGTCCTCGGCGACCTGCCGCGGCTCGAGGCCGAACTCGGCCCGTACCGCGATCTGGTGGCGGGCGAGACGGACTCGGAGCGGTTCTTCGCGCTCGTCACCCGCCGCATCGACGAGCACGGCGGCGACGTCGGTGCGGGCCTGACGGCCGCGGTCCGGTGGGCCGCCGGGAATCTGCCCGTCTACGCATTGAACGTGGTCCTGACGACCGCGACGGAGCTGTGGGCGCTGCGGTATCCGGACACCCACGACCTGTTCGTCCTCGAGCGTCCCGCCGGCGGCCCGCACGGAGGCCGCCATCTCGAGCACGCCAGCGAGGCCGGCACGGTCCGCGTGCGGTCGGGCCACCTGGCGCGGCAGCCGGCGGTCGTGGTCGCCAGCGAGCGCATGGACGAGGATCCGGGTTGGTCGGACCTGCGCTGCGGGGAGTTGCTGCATGTCGACGGCGAGCTCCGGGTCACCCGCACCGTCGTCGTCGACGAGCCCCCGCGGCACCCGATCACCCTCGCGGACCTCGACGAGCGGGCGGCCGCGTCGCAGACCGGGAAGTGAGCGTCACTGCTCGCGCCACCACCGCACCGTCGCGGCCGCGGCTTCGGGCAGCGGGGTCGGGCGCAGGCCGAGCAGGTCCTCGCTGTAAGTGGAGTCCATGACGAACGGATCGGTGAACTGGTAGAGCATCTCGGCCAGTTCGCGGGCGTCGCGGTTCACCAGTGCGGCGGCGCGCAGCAGCCAGGTGGGGATCGTGCCCACCTTCGGAGCCGGCATCTGTGCGGCGGCGGCGAACGCGGCGACGAGTTCGCGCTGGGTGCCGGCCGGGCCGGTGGGGGCGTGCAGGACCCGGTTCCACGCCGTCGGATTCGCCGCGGCCGCGATCATGGCGGCCGCCAGGTCGGGCACGTATGTGAACGAGTGCGGGACGTCGGGTGAGCCGAGTACGCGGGGGCTGCGCCCGGCCAGGACGGTCGGCACCATCCGCTCACCGGCGTGGGCGTTGCGGGCGTGGGGTCCGAAGAAGTCGGACGCGACCACGCTGATGGTCCGGGTGTCGCTCTCGGCACGGCGGTCCAGCAACCGCGCCCGCACGCCCCGCTTGCCGGTGGTGCTCGCGCGCGGCGACGCCTCGGTCATGACCCGGTCGGGTTCGCTGTACGAGTACAGGCTCTCGGGGAAGACCACGACCGCGCCCGTGCGGCCGGCCGCCTCGAGAACGGCGTTCTCCGCGGCCGGCAGTTCGCGTTCCCAGGTGTCGGCGCGGTAGGCGGAGCCGTGGATGCAGTGGTACACGGCACCGGCACCCTCGAGGGCGGGACCGAGCAGGGCGGGATCGGAGACGTCGACCCGGCGGCGCTCGACGAGCGGATGCTCCGGACCGCTGCCGGACCGGGTGAGGACGCGGACGCGGTGGCCCCGGCCGGCGAGTTGTTCGGCGACGGTCCAGCCCACGGGACCGGCGCCGGTGACGACCTGCAGATTCGACATGGTGTCCAGCTCCTTCGAAATGTGAGCACTGCTCTCTGTTCGAGACAACAGTGCGCCCCTCGACGAGGAAAGTCAAGAGCAGTGCTCACTTTTGTTGACGGTGCTCGCGAATCTGGCAGGGTGAACGACATGACCGGAACCCCCCGCGCCCGCGCCCGGCAGCAGACGATGGCCGACATCCTGCGGATCGGCCGCGAACATCTCGCCACCCACGGCGCCGCCGCCCTGTCGCTGCGCGCCGTCGCCCGCGACCTCGGCGTCGTCTCCTCGGCGGTGTACCGCTACGTCGCGAGCCGCGACGAACTGCTCACCCTCCTCGTCGTCGACGGCTACACCGAACTCGCCGACACCGTCGACGACGCGCTCGCCGCCGTCGCCGCCGACGCCCACGCCGAGCAGTTCCGCGTCCTCGGCCGCGCGGTGCGGACCTGGGCGCTACGCGAACCCGCGCGCTACGCCCTGTTGTTCGGCAGTCCGGTTCCCGGGTACCACGCTCCCGCAGAGCAGACCACGGGCCCGGGCACCCGCGTCGTCGTCCGGCTCGTCCGTATCCTCGACGCCGCGTACGCCGCCGGCGCCCTCCGCGTCCCGGCCACCGTCGCCGTGCCGGACAGCCTCACCACCGATCTCGGCCGGATCCGCGCCGCACTCGGTTCCGGTGTCCCCGACGCGGCCCTGGCCCGCGGTGTGCTGGTCTGGGCTGCCCTGTTCGGGGCCGTGAACTTCGAGGTCTTCGGCCAGTACGGCACCGACTCCTTCACCGACCCCGAGCAGTTGTTCGACCATCACCTCGCGGTACTCGCCGAGACCGCCGGTCTCTCCTGAACGTCTCCCCGCCTTGCCGCCACGCCGCGTCGGCGACGGTGGGATGATGTCGGGGTGGCGCAGCATCAGGACGAACCCGAGGACCGCACGGCACCGGCGACACCGGCCGTCCGACCCGGAACGCTGCTCGTGTCGGCCACCGACCTCGTCGAGCCGACCTTCCGGCGCACCGTCGTCTACATCGTCGAGCACGGGGACGTGGGCAGTCTCGGCGTGGTGCTCAACCGCACCAGCGACACCGCGGTCCAAGCCGTGTTGCCGCAGTGGACGGAGCTCAGCGCCGCTCCCAAGGCGCTCTACGTCGGCGGTCCCGTCCGGCGGGACTCTGCTCTGTGCCTGGGTACGCTGCGCGTCGGCGTCTCGGTCGACGGGGTGCCGGGGGTGCGCCGGATCGACGGGCGGGTGGTCATGATCGACCTCGACTCCGATCCGGCCGTCATCGCCCCGCTCGTCGAAGGCATCCGCATCTTCGCCGGCTACGCCGGGTGGAGCGCCGGGCAGCTCGACGGCGAGCTCGGCAACGACGACTGGATGGTCATCTCCGCCCTCCCCCAGGACATCCTCGGGCCGCCCCGGGTCGACCTGTGGGCGCGGGTGCTGCGCCGGCAGCCGCTGCCGCTCGCGCTGCTGGCCACCCACCCCATCGAGGTCGAACGGAACTGAACGCTCCAGGGCTCGGTGCGCGAAGTGAGAGCCCGGTGCGCGAAGTGAGAGCTCAGTGCGCGAAGTGCTGCTCGCTGGAGTGCCGGAGCGGACCCTCCTTGCGCAATTCGGTACACACCCGTTCGATGTCGGCGAACAGCTGCCGCGCGAGGTCGGCGCTGAACCCCTCCCGGACCACGATCCGCAGCACCGCAACCTCCTCGGCGTCGGCCGGCATGGTGTACGCGGGCACCTGCCAGCCGCCCGCCCGCAGCTCGTGCGAGACGTCGAACACAGTGAACCCCGGATCGCCGGTCAGCTCGAATGCGATCACCGGGATGGCGGTACCGTCGGAGATCACGCGCATCCCCTCCAGCCCGGCGAGCTGCCCGGCCAGCCGGCTCGCGGTCGAGCGCAGGGTCTCCATCACCCGGCGGTACCCGTCGCGGCCGAGCCGCAGGAAGTTGTAGTACTGGCCGACGATCTGGTTTCCCGGCCGCGAGAAGTTCAGGGTGAAGGTGGGCATGTCGCCGCCGAGGTAGTTGACCCGGAAGACCAGGTCCTCGGGCAGGTGCTCCTTGTCGCGCCACACCACGAATCCGATGCCCGGGTAGGTCAGTCCGTACTTGTGGCCGCTGACGTTGATCGACACCACGCGCGGTACCCGGAAGTCCCACTTCAGTTTCGGTTGCAGGAACGGCACGACGAATCCACCGCTGGCCGCATCCACGTGCAGCGGCACGTCGGGTCCTCCCGAAGCGGCCACGTCGTCGAGCGTGCCGGCGATCTCGGCGACCGGCTCGAGCTCGCCGGTGTACGTCGTGCCGAGGATCGCAACCACCCCGATCGTGTTCTCGTCCACCGCGTCTCGCACCTGCTCCGGGGTGACGACATACCGCCCGGGCTCCATCGGCAGGTACTTCGCCGCCACGTCGAAGTAGCGGCAGAACTTCTCCCACACCACCTGAACGTTGCTGCCCAGCACCAGGTTCGGGCGTGCGGTGTCTTCTCCCGCCGCCTGCCGCCGGGCCCGCCAGCGCCACTTGAGCGCCAGCCCGGCGAGCATCACCGCCTCGCTCGAGCCGATCGTGGACACGCCCGTCGCCGTACCCGGGTCGACGTCGGACAACCCTGGTGCGTGGAACAGGTCGGCGACCATCGCCACGCAGCGCTCCTCCATCGCCGACGTCGCCGGATATTCGTCCTTGTCGATGAGGTTCTTGTCGAACGTCTCGGCCATGAGCACGTCGGCCTGCGGCTCCATCCACGTGGTGACGAACGTCGCGAGATTCAGCCGCGAACTGCCGTCGAGCATCAGTTCGTCGTGGATGTACCGGTACGCCTCCGCCGGGTCCATCGAGTGCGCCGGCAGCCGCAGCGCCGGAACCGGCTCGCTGTCGATGCGCCCGGTGTACGCCGGTGCGAGGACTCCGTCCGGGTGCAACCGCTTCCGATGGCTCACGTCGGCCTCCGTACTCGTCGGCAATCGCTGTACTCGTCGGCAATCGCTCCCATTAGACCGGATCGGCCACGCACTCGCGGCGTGTTCGGGAAGCGGTATCCGCCGGCCGGTGGTCAGCGACGGTCGGCGAGCGCATTCAGCGCGCCGGCCATGCGTTCCGCCTGCGCCGCAGTGACGGTGAACTCCTGCCCACCGGCGACGGTGAGCACCAGCGCGGGACCCGTGATCGTGACGAGGCCGTACCGGCCCCGCCCCTTGGCGCGCAGTCCCCACCCGCCCCAGTCCTGGAAGGGGCGGACGTGCGCGACCCGCGCGCCGACGATTTCGTCGAGGTCGTAGTCCACCGCCGTCATTCCCAGGTTCTGCACCCGCACGCCCGTGTCGTCGACGACGACGCGGAACCGCAGCAGGCTCAGCACGAGAACGGCGACCGGCAGGAAGATCGCCAGCGGCCACCAGCTGCGCGCCGCGCCGCACACGACGACGGCCGGTGCCACCACCAGCGCCGCCAGCACCACAGTGGTGCGCGTCCCGGTGCCGACCTGTTCGACGATCGGCAGCTCGACCGGCCCGCGCGGCAGCGCCGGATCCGGGCGGGCGGCTGCCGGCCGCCGGACCCGGTGATCCCGCAACCGGGACGCGCCGAACACCCCGACGGCGACGCCGAGCGCGACGCCCGCGCCGATGCTCCACATCGGCAGCTGTGCCTGTTCGGCCGGGGTGTCCAGTTGGCTCGCGAGCACCGTCACACCCAGGGTGGACAGCAGACCGGTCACGCCGAGACCGAGCACCAGCATGTAGCGGCGCATCAGCAGCATCGCGGGGGCTAGCGCCGCGATCGCGCTGCAGCCGCCGCCGACCAGCAGGATCACCAGCGCCACCGTCCACGAGAACGAGACCGGGTCCGAGAATCCGTCCGGCCCGGACCCGGACCAGTGCGTGGCGATCCGTGGGGGCAGCCGCGATTCCCACATTCGAGTCAGCAGCAGTGTCGCCGCGGCGGCGACGAGAGGCAGGCCCAGGCCGAACAGGGCCCCGGCGGGGTCGATCACGCGGCGGGTGGTCACGGCCCCAGCGTAGGGAAACGGCATCACCGGCGACCCCCTCGAACGGGGGATTGAGGGCCGGAGCCCGGGGTTGCAGGCTCGTAGAGAGAACTCGAGCACGACAGGATCGAGGCCGACATGACCACCACCGGATCCACTGCCCTGACCGACGACGACATGGTCGTGATGACGCTGCTGCACGCGGCCTTCCGGCGCGACGTCGGACGCCTGGCGAACGTGGCACAGACCTACGGCACCGAGACCGACGAGGTCCACGACGCGCTGCTCGTCGGCTGGCACGGCTTCAGCCGGGAACTGCACCACCATCACCGGATCGAGGACACGCACATCTGGCCGCTGATGCGCCGCAGGCTCGCCGACCGGCCGGACGATCTCGCGGTGCTCGACGACATGGAGGCCGAGCACTCTCTCATCGATCCGACGCTCGCCGCACTCGAGGAAGCGTTCGACGATCGGGAGCACGGGCCGGAGCAGGTGCCTCATCGCATCGACGACCTCGTCGGACTGCTGCGGTCGCACCTCGCGCACGAGGAGCGCGACGCTTTCCCCCTCATCCGGGAGGTGATCACCACGCAGGAATGGCACGCCCTGTCCACAGCGGCGGTGAAGGAACTCTCCTACAGCGAGATCGCGCAGGTCGGCCCGTACGTCGTCGACGGCGCCACGCCCGAGCAGGCTCGTCTGGTCCTGAGTGAACTGCCGGTGCCCCTGCGGCTCGTCCACCGCTTCTGGTGGAACCCGCGCTACCAGCGTGTACGCCGCTGGGGGTGAGGCGGTCCCCGCGCGCCGGCGTCAGTTCACCGAGGCCGGCCGCGGCGGCCGCTCGAAGAAGCCGTCGGCGCCGACGGGCGTGCCCAGACGGGGCACGTACTCGGTGTGTGCGAGCTTGGCGACCAGGGTCGCGCGGCTGTTGACGCCGGTCTTGGCGAACACGGCCTTCAGATGGTCCTGCACGGTGTACGGGCTGATGCCCAGCACGCGGGCGATCTCGTGACGGGTCCTGCCGGCGAGAAGCAAGGCGAGAACCTCGGATTCGCGGCGGGTCAGTCCGTGTGCTGCCGCCACCAGGGTGACGATCTCGGGGAGCTGCGCCCGTTCCACGGTCATCAGCACCCGCCGGGGCGGATGCTCGCTGTCGAATCGTCCGACGCGGATCACGAGCCATTCCCCGTCGAGGGTGCGGGCCCGCAGGACCGTGGCATCCGCCCCCGAACGCCGCAGCCACAGTGCCGCCGACACCGCGGGCGCAGCGGCTTCGGGATTGCCGGGCGGGCCCCAGCCGAGTCGTTCGAAGTACTCGAGGGCGGCGGCGGTGATCGACTCGAACTCGTCGTCGGGTCCGACGACCGCCACCGCCGGTCCGTCCGGGCCCGGGGCCTGGGCATGTGCGCTGCTGCGGAACAACGTGGTGCGCAACCCTTCCCCGATGTCGATGAGGACGGCGCCCAGAGTGTCGAGTTCCTCGTCGGCGAACTCCGAGCCCGGTCGCCTGGCCATCGTGCACGCGCCCCAGCACGCCCCGTCGCGACCGCGGAAGAGCATGCGCACCTCGTCGTGCATGCCGCTCGGCGCAAGCACGTCGGCGTAGTGGCGGCTGCTCGTCACGTGGTCGTCGGTCACCTCCCGGAGCGTGCGGATGGGGACCGCCCGGCCCAGCAACGAGCCGAAGCCGCTCGGCACCGGATCGGGACCGTACTCGAGTTCCAGGGCCGTCGCGTACACCCGCGGGGTCTCGTAACCGCGAGTCGTCAGCGCGGTGGGGATCAGCACCGCGGGATCGGTGGTGGCCAGGCAGACACCGTCGTAGGGCACCCGGGCGCGGATCGCGTCCAGGACGACCTCCCGGAACTCGGTCGAGTCCGTCGCCGCGGCGGCCGCATCGCGGATCGTGGACCTCAATCGGGCGCCGGCCAGTGCCGGGGTCACCCTGTCAGTATCGCGTCCGAACGCGCGCTCGGGAACCCTCCCGCAGATTCCTGCGCTCGGGCGGTGACAATGCGCCCGCCGCTGCGCTCGGGCGGTGACGTCGCACCCGCCGCTGCGCTCGGGCGGTGGGGGTTCGCTCAGGCGGTCGGCTCGCAGGCGCCGCGCAGGCTGCACGCCCCGCACGACGTGCCGCAGCCGGCGGTCTCGGCCGGAGCGCTGGCTGCCGCGACGCGGGCACCGATGGAACCGCCGACACCGGCGGTGAAGAAGGCGGCGATACCGGCACCCACGACGGCGATCAGGCCCGGGACCGTGTCGAGCGTGAGCGCTCCCACGCCGCCGAGGACGAGCAGGCCCGCCGCACCGAGCTGACTGGGAGCCGCGACCTTGTTGGCCAGGGCGAACGTCTCCTCGTCGCGCAGGGCCTCCGCGGTACGCACACCCGCCCACCGGTTGCGCGGCAGCCGTCCGGTCAGACCCGCGACGGCGACCCCGGCGACGACGAGAGCGAGCACGAACAGTACGAGGGCGACGATCAACACCCCTCGAGGATACGTGGGAGACGCAGCCGCTGGTCGGGCCGGGGCAGGCCACGCTCTACCCTGGTCGGAGGTAACCGACGTCAGCCAAGTAGATAGCGACCACCGTGACTCGTCCTGTGCAGCCCTCCACCTCGTCGTCCGACGCCACCCCGCAGCACCGATACACCGCCGATCTCGCCGGCCGGATCGAGCAGCGGTGGCAGGATCAGTGGCGCGAGCGTGGCACGTTCAACGCGCCGAATCCGGTCGGCCCGCTCGCCGGCGACGTCCCCGAGGACAAGCTGTTCGTGCAGGACATGTTCCCCTACCCGTCGGGGTCCGGCCTGCACGTCGGGCATCCGCTCGGCTACATCGCCACCGACGTCTACGCCCGGTACCACCGCATGCTGGGGCACAACGTCCTGCACACGCTCGGCTACGACGCGTTCGGACTGCCGGCCGAGCAGTACGCGGTGCAGACCGGCACGCACCCGCGCACCACGACCGAGGCCAACATCGAGAACATGCAGCGGCAGCTGCGCCGGCTGGGGCTGGGCCACGACGAGCGGCGCTCGGTCGCCACGACGGACGTCGACTTCTACCACTGGACCCAGTGGATCTTCCTGACGATCTACAACGCCTGGTACGACCCGGAGCAGAACCGGGCGCGCCGCATCGACGAGCTCGCCGCCGAACTCGACGCCGGCACCCGCACGCTCGCGGACGGACGCGACTGGGCGTCGCTGTCGAAGGCCGAGCGGCTCGCCGCCCTCGACGAGTACCGGCTGGTGTACCGCTCGGATTCCCTCGTCAACTGGTGCCCGGGTCTGGGCACGGTGCTGGCCAACGAGGAGGTCACCGCCGACGGCCGCTCCGAGCGCGGCAACTTCCCGGTGTTCCGCAAGCACCTGCAGCAGTGGATGATGCGGATCACCGCCTACTCCGACCGGCTCATCGACGACCTCGAGTACCTGGACTGGCCCGAGAAGGTCAAGACCATGCAGCGCAACTGGATCGGGCGCTCGCACGGAGCGCAGGTGAAGTTCGCGGTGCGGGGCGCCGGCGATGCGGAGACCGGCCGCGACATCGAGGTGTTCACCACCCGCCCCGACACCCTGTTCGGTGCCACCTACGTCACGCTGGCGCCCGAGCACGCGCTCGTCGACGAGATCGTCGCCGGTGCGTGGCCGGAGGGGGTCGACGAGCGCTGGACCGGTGGCGCCGCCACCCCGGCCGAGGCCGTCGCCGCTTACCGGGCGTCGATCGCCGCGAAGTCGGATCTCGAGCGGCAGGAGAGCAAGGAGAAGACCGGCGTCTTCGTCGGCGCCTACGCCGTCAACCCGGTGAACGGGCAGTCGCTGCCGGTGTTCATCGCGGACTACGTGCTCACCGGGTACGGCACGGGCGCGATCATGGCCGTGCCCGGTCACGATCAGCGCGACTGGGAGTTCGCCACCGCGTTCGGCCTGCCGATCGTGGAAGTGATTGCGGGCGGTGATATCTCGCAGGAGGCGTACACCGGCGACGGAACGCTCGTGAATTCCGGCGAGCTGAACGGGCTGAGCGTCGCCGACGCGAAGAAGGCGATCATCGCGAGGCTCGAGGAGTCCGGCGCGGGCACCGGCACCATCCAGTACAAGCTGCGGGACTGGCTGTTCGCGCGGCAGCGGTACTGGGGCGAGCCGTTCCCCATCGTCTACGACGCCGACGGCAACCCGCACGCCCTGCCGGAGTCGGCTCTGCCGGTGGAACTTCCGGACGTCGAGGACTACGCGCCGGTGTCGTTCGATCCCGAGGACGCGAGTTCGGAGCCGTCGCCGCCGCTGGCCAAGGCCGAGGAGTGGGTGAACGTCGAGCTCGACCTCGGTGACGGGCTGCAGCACTACACCCGCGACACCAACGTGATGCCGCAGTGGGCCGGCAGCTCGTGGTACCAGCTCCGCTACATCGACCCGACGAACAGCGACGAGTTCTGCGCCAAGGAGAACGAGGCGTACTGGACCGGTCCGCGTCCGCAGATCCACGGCCCGCACGACCCCGGCGGGGTCGACCTGTACGTCGGCGGTGTCGAGCACGCCGTGCTGCACCTGCTGTACGCGCGGTTCTGGCACAAGGTGCTGTTCGACCTCGGCTACGTCACCTCGTCCGAGCCGTACCGGCGCCTGTTCAACCAGGGCTACATCCAGGCGTACGCCTACACCGATTCGCGTGGCGTGTACGTGCCGGCCGAGGAGGTCGAGGAGCGCGCCGGGAAGTTCCTCTACCGGGGCGAGGAGGTGCACCGCGAGTACGGCAAGATGGGCAAGTCCCTGAAGAACTCCGTCGGGCCGGACCAGATCTGCGACGACTACGGCGCCGACACGCTGCGGGTGTACGAGATGTCGATGGGCCCGCTGGACCAGTCCCGGCCGTGGGCGACCAAGGACGTCGTCGGTGCGCAGCGGTTCCTGCAGCGGGTGTGGCGGGCCGCGATCGACGAGGAGGCCGGCACGCTGCGGGTCACCGACGCCGAGCCGACCGACGAGACGCGGCGTGCCCTCAACAAGGCGATCGCGGGCGTGTCCGACGACTACGCGGGCCTGCGCGACAACACTGCCATCGCCAAGCTGATCGAGTACACCAACCACCTCACCAAGGCGTACCCGGACGGGGCGCCGCGGACGGCGGTGGAACCGCTCGTGCTCATGCTGGCGCCCGTCGCCCCGCACCTCGCCGAGGAACTGTGGTCGCGGCTCGGGCACACCGAGTCGCTCGCGCACGGCCCGTTCCCCGTCGCGGACGAGAAGTGGCTCGTCGAGGACACGGTCGAGTACCCGATCCAGGTCAACGGCAAGGTGCGCAGCCGCATCACCGTGCCGGCCGACGCGGCGCGGGAAGCGATCGAGGCGGCCGCCCTCGCGGACGAGAAGATCGCCGCCCTCCTCGAGGGCGCGGCACCCCGGAAGGTGATCGTCGTACCGGGCAAGATGGTGAACGTGGTCAGGTAGTCGACCGGTCCGTTCTCGGGAGCGCACCGCGTGGCATGCCACAATGCGCGCATGAACGCACCCGATACCGAGCGGTCTCTTCCCGACCTCGCGGCCGTCCGTGCCGCTATCGACGGACTCGACGCGAAACTGGTCGAATTGCTCTGTGAGCGTGAGGCTCTGGTGCGCCGCGCAGCCGAACTGAAGTCCACCGCGGCGGAGGTCGCGGCGCCCGACCGGGCCCTGCTCGTGATCCGGCGCGCGGCCGAGGCGGCGGCCGCGCGGGGAGCAGACCCCGCTGTCGCGGAAGCGGTGTTCACGGCGATGGTGCAGTCCTTCGTCGCGCTCGAGCTGCGCGCGCACGCCGGCGAATCCTGACGGCGACCCGGTCGCGCCGGAGCGGGCCGCCGACCGCCCTCACCCGTCCGGCGAGCGGCGGCCGTCCCCGGCGGCCCGGCCGCCTTCCGCGACGTCCCGGCCGCCGTCCCGGCAACCGGCGCCGGACGAGCGCTGACGTGCCGGCGCCCGCGACCGGGTGCTCATCGGCCGCCCGCCGCGATCCGTGAGTGGACGAAATCGACGACGTCGTCGAGAACCTCGTCGCGGTTGGTCTCGTTGAAGATCTCGTGCCGCGCCCCGGGGTAGACCTTCGACGTCGACTGCGGGCCGGCGAACGTCGCCCAGCCCTCGCGGCTGCCCCCGAGGGGGACGAGCCCGTCGTCCTCGCCGTGGAGCCACAGCACGGGCACGTCGCCGACGGTGCCCGCGGCGGTGATCGTGTCGAGGCAGTGTTGCAGCGCCTCGACGGTGGGGCGCTTGAAGGGACCGTGCCACACGAGTGGGTCGTCCACGTACGCACGGCCCACCTCCGGGTCCCGCGACAGCGTCGCGGGGTCGATGGGGGCGTCCGGGATCTGCTCTGCCGCGAGCATCGCTTCGAGCGCGGGCCAGCGGCCCAGCACCGGGCCGGACAGGACCACCGCGGCGAGTTCGGAGCCGTAGCGCTGCGCGTACCGGGCGGCGATCATCCCGCCCATCGAGTGCCCGACGAGCACCACCGGCAGGCCGGGATGATCGCTGCGGGCCGTGGCGTCGAGCAGGCGGAAGTCGTCGACGACCCGCTCGAAGTCCTCGATCAGGACGCGTTCGCCCTCGCTGAGCCCGTGCCCTGTGTGGTCGACGGCGTAGACCACCGCACCGTCGGCGACCAGCCGGGTGGCCACGTATTCGTAGCGTCCGGCGTGCTCGCCGTAGCCGTGGCACAGCAGCACGACGTACCGGGGGTGGTCGTGGACCCAGCACCGGGCGGCCAGGGTGCCGGCATGCCCCGGCAGGGGGAAGGTGGTGGTCTCGTTCATCGAGGCTCCTCGGGGTGTGGCCGTGTGCCAGGACAGCCAAGCACTGCCGACCGCTCCGGCGTGGTATCCGCGCCGGGTGTCGGGTTCCGGCCCGGCCGCTGTGACCGGGTCGGCGCGGCAGGCGGGAACTCGTCCGCGGCCCGGTTCGTCGTATTCTGTGACAGGAAGTCGTCGTCTATCGCAGAGAGAGCCATGAGACGCGCCAAGCGCAAACCTCGAAGACCCTCCCCGCCCCAGAGTGACGGCCCGTCCGTCACCGCCCCCCGGAGCCGACCGTGCTGACAGTCCTCGGTATCGCACTCGGCATCCTCGTGGTCCTGGCCATCACGGCCCTGACCGGCTATTTCGTGGCCCAGGAGTTCGCCTACATGGCGGTGGACCGGTCCCGGCTGAAGGCGCGTGCCGAAGCCGGTGACACCGCAGCCGCCCGCGCCCTGTCGGTCACCCGCCGCACCTCGTTCATGCTCTCCGGCGCTCAGCTGGGCATCACGGTCACCGGCCTGCTCGTCGGCTACGTCGCCGAACCGCTCATCGGCAGCGGCCTCGGCGAACTCCTCGGCGGCGTCGGGATCCCCACCGCGGTCGGGGTGGCGGTCGGCACGGTGCTGGCGGTGCTGTTCTCGACCGTGGTGCAGATGGTGTTCGGTGAGCTGTTCCCGAAGAACCTGGCGATCGCCCGGCCCGAGCCGGTCGCGCGGTGGCTGGCGCTGTCGACCACGCTGTATCTGAGGCTGTTCGGCTGGCTGATCAAGTTGTTCGACGCCTCGTCGAACCTGCTGCTGCGCGCGTTGCGGATCGAACCGGTGCACGACGTGGAGCACTCGGCCACCGTCCGCGACCTCGAGCACATCGTGGCCGAATCCCGGGAGGCCGGCGAGCTGCCCAAGGAGTTGTCGACGCTGCTCGACCGGATCCTGGACTTCCCGACCCGCACCGCCGAGCACGCCATGATTCCGCGGGCCCGGGTGGACTACGTCCGGGCCGGGGAACCGATCACGCAGGTGCTCGCGAAGATGAGCGCGGGGCACACCCGGTACCCGGTGGTCGGTGCGTCCGCCGACGATCTGCGCGGGGTCGTGCACCTGCACGATCTGCTCGCGCGTGACACCGCGGCGGGCACGGCCGGGACGGTGTGCCGGCCCGCGGTGATCGTGCCCACCACCCTGCCGCTGCCGGACGTGCTGGCCCGGCTCACCGAGGGGCACGAGGAGATGGCGCTGGTGGTCGACGAGTACGGCGGCTTCGCCGGCGTCGTCACCGTCGAGGACATGGCCGAGGAACTCGTCGGGGAGATCGCCGACGAACACGACACCGCCGTCGAGACGCAGGTGATCACCCGCCAGGGTGAGGGCTGGGTGATCCGCGGCGACGTGCACCTCGACGAGGTCGCCCGCACCCTGGGCCACGAACTGCCCGAGGGGGACTACGAGACCCTCGCCGGGCTGGTCATCGCCGAATTCGGCGGCCTGCCCACTGTCGGCGACACCGTCGCGATCCCACTCGAGCCCGATCCGGCGGAGCTGGCGCACGTGAACTCGCCCCCGACGCGGACGCTGATCGCGGAGGTCCGTGGGATCGACCGGCACGTGCCGGCGTCGGTGCTGGTGACCGTACGGACCGATCACGAGGTGAGCGACGATGAGTAACCCCTGGATCGTGCTCGCCGTGACGGTCGGCCTGATCGCGGCGAGTGCCTTCTTCGTCGCGGTCGAGTTCGCGCTCATCGCCGCGCGCCGGCACCGCCTCGAGGACGCCGCCCCGCACAGCCGCTCGGCCCGCGCGGCGTTGCGCAGCGCCTCGGAACTGTCGGTTCTGCTCGCCGGGTCCCAGCTCGGCATCACCGTGTGCACCCTGGCCCTCGGCGCGGTGACCAAGCCCGCCGTGCACCATTGGCTCACGCCGGCCTTCGAGAACTGGGGTGCGCCGCTGTGGCTGGCGGACGTCGCGGGGTTCGTCCTGGCGCTGATCATCGTGACGTTCCTGCACCTGGTGGTCGGCGAGATGGCTCCGAAGTCCTGGGCGATCGCGCACCCGGAGAAGTCGGCGACCATGCTCGCGATCCCGATGCGGGCGTTCATGTGGGTCACCCGCCCGGTCATCGTGCAGCTCAACCACCTGGCCAACTGGTGCCTGCGGCGGGTCGGGGTCGTCCCGGTCGACCAGGTCGGCACCGGCCAGGACCCGGACGCGTTGCGGCACCTGGTCGAGCACTCGGCCACCGTGGGCACTCTCGACGAGCGCTACCACGGGCACCTGACCAGCGCCCTCGAACTCGAGGCGCTGACCGTCGGCGACATCGTCCGCCCCAACGCCCGGCCGAGCAGTGTCCGGCCCGACGCGGACGCCGCGCAGATCCAGGACACCGCCCGGCGCACCGGGCACCTGCGCCTGCTCGTGCGCGGGAACGGGCACATCGACGGGGTGGTGCACGTGCGCGACAGCCTGCACGCCGCGGCGGGGATCACCGCCGCCGAGCTGATGCGCCCGGCGCTGACCCTCGAGGCGACGGTGCCGGTGTACGAGGCGCTGCGCACCATGCGCGAGACCCGCAACCACCTGGCCACCGTCACCGACAACGGACAGGTGGTCGGGTTGATCACCCTCGCCGACGTCCTCGAACGGCTGCTGCCGACCGCCGAGGCGGGCGTCTGAGCCGGGTGCGGACGGGTGCCCGCGAGGCGGCGGTACCGCCGGGCATTCCCAGTCCCGGCGTGCGCTGCTAACCTCCGTTGCTAGAACGCGTTCTAGCAACGGAGGTTTTCCGCATGGCTCCCACTCCCGCCGCGATCCGCGCCACCGTCGAGTCCTACATCAGGTCGGTCGCCAAAGGGACCACGGACGAGGTGCTCGCCCTCTACGCTCCCGGAGCCACGGTCGAGGACCCGGTGGGTACCGACGTGCGCACCACCGAGGCGTCCCTGCGCGAGTTCTACTCGATGATCGAGCCGCTCACCCAGACCGGGGAACTGCTCAGCCTGAAGATCGCCGACGGCAACGCCGCCTTCCTCTTCCGGCTGACCACCCACCTCGGCGAACAGGACCTCGTCATGGAGGTCATCGACGTCATGACGTTCGACGACGACGCCCGGATCACCGGCATGAAGGCCTACTGGAGCCAGGAGGACATGCAGACCGTCCCCGCCTCCTGAACTGTTTCACGTGGAACATCCGTCCTGAGGTGCGGCCGGTGCCCGAACAGCCGGGGCTCTCCTAGACTGGAAGTCGTATCCCGCGTCCTCCCGATGAGGTGACACGACATGGCCCACGGTCCAGGGTGGCCGCCATGACCGCGCTCGCCGACATCCTCCTGGTTCTGGTGTTCGTCCTGATCGGCGGCGTCTTCGCCGGCACCGAGCTGGCGCTGGTGTCGCTGCGTGAGAGCCAGATCCGTGCGCTCGAGGAGCGGGGCCGGCGGGGGCGGCGGACGGCCGAGCTGGCGCAGAATCCCAACCGCTTCCTGTCCGCGGTGCAGATCGGCGTCACCGTGGCCGGGTTCTTCTCCGCCGCCTACGGTGCCTCCGCCATCGCCCCCGACCTCGTCCCGGCGCTCGAGTCGTGGGGGCTGCCCGCCGCAGCGGCGAGCGCCGTCGCCTTGACCGGCACCACCCTGGTGATCGCCTACCTCTCCCTGGTCCTCGGGGAACTCGTTCCCAAGCGCATCGCCCTGCAACGGTCCACCGGGGTGTCGTTGCTGACCGCACCGACCCTGGACCGTTTCGCCACCCTGATGCGACCGGTGATCTGGTTGTTGTCGGTCTCCACGGACGGGCTCGTCCGGCTGCTGGGAGCCGACCCGGCGCGCCGGAGCGAGGAGATCACCCACGAGGAGTTGCGCGATCTGCTGCTCAGCCATTCGGCGGTGCCGGAGGACGAGCGCACGGTGCTCGCCGAGGTGTTCGACGCCGGGCAGCGATCGTTGCTCGAGGTGATGCGTCCGCGCACCGAGGTCGACTTCCTGCCCGCCGACACCCCGCTCCCGGCGGCGCGCGAACAGGCCCTGGCAGGCGCGCACAGCCGGTATCCCGTCGTCGGCACGTCGCTCGACGACGTCGTGGGCTTCGTGCACCTTCGCGACCTGCTGCTCGCCGATCCGGCGACCGCCCCGAACGTCGCGGACGTGTGCCGTCCCATCCTCGCGCTGCCCGCCTCCAAGCCGGCGCTCGCGACACTGTCGCTGATGCGACGCACCAACGACCAGATCGCCCTCGTCGTCGACGAGTACGGCGGCACCGCCGGGATCGCGACGCTCGAGGACATCGTCGAGGAGATCGTCGGCGAGATCGGCGACGAGTTCGAACCGACCGGGCAGGCCGCGCCCCCGTCCGCGCCGGCGCAGGCCGGCACGCAGCAGGTGGACGGTCTGCTGATCGTCGAGGACTTCGAACGCGACACCGGGATCGGGCTGCCGAAGGGCCCCTACGAGACCGTCGCGGGGTGCATGGTGCACCACCTCCAGCGCCTGCCACGACTCGGCGACAGCATCACCCTCGACGGTCACCGCCTCACCGTGAGCGAACTGGACGGCCACCGGATCGCTCGCGCCCGCCTGACGTCCGACGGCTGAAGCCGACCGAAACCACCCGAGGCGCGGAGGGGTTCCGCCTACCATGGGCGGGTGGCCGCCGGCACCGCTGCGCGCGGATTCGGGATGGTACTCGCGCTGACTGCGCTCGCCGTGGGGGGATGCTCCACGGACGGTCCGTCGCGAACCGAGCTGGTTCGCCTGGACCTGGCGACATCGCGGGGCGAGCATCCATGGAGCGGCCTGCTCCTGCCGGATCAGGTGCCGGTCGCCGTTCCACCGGCGCCGCAGGCCGAGCTCCCCGTGCCCGACGGAGGTCCGGTGACGGTGTCCGGAGACCGGACCGGCCTCTACGGCGGCAGCCTCGAACGTGAGCTGTGCGACCGGGAGCGGCTCGCCGGCACGCTCGAGCAGGACCCGGTCAAGCAGGCAGCCTGGCTCGACGTGTTCGACATCGCCGACGCCCGCGCATACCTGCGCACCCTGACACCGGTGCTGCTGCGGGCGGACACCCGGGTCACCGATCACGAGTACCGCGGGGGACGCGCGGTGCCCGTGCAGTCGGTCCTCGAGACCGGAACCGTCGTTCTGGTCGACGACCGCGGTGTGCCTCGCGTGCGGTGTGCGCCGGGAAGTCCCCTGATCTCCCCCGTTCTGTCCTCGGGTCAGGAGATCGAAGGAGAACGCTGGTCCGGCCTCGACGAGGAACGGTTGTTCGTCGTGCAGCCGGGAGCGGCGCCGGTCGGCGAACTGACCGTCGTCGACGTCACCACCGGGAATCTGCTGGCGGTGCCCATCGGCGCCGGTCCCAAGCAGCCGGCGCCCGGGGCCGCCGACCCGGTACCGCCGCCCGCACCGGAACCGTCACCCGCGCCGCCGGCGCCGGAGGCGGAGATCGCGGCGCCCGCGCCGCGGGCTCCGGTGCCGCCACCGCCACCGCCACCGCCTCCCCCGCCGCCGCCACCGCCTCCCCCGCCGCCGCCACCGCCGCCTCCCCCACCGCCGCCTGCGCCGGAGCCGCTTCCCCCGGCACCGGTACCGGCGCCGGCCCCACCGCCGCCGCCACCCCAGATCCGCATCCAGCTGCCGAACGGGGCGCCGGTCGTGATCCCACTGCCGTTCTGACGCCGGCGGCGCTGCCGTTCCGACGGTGCTGCCGTTCCGACGGTGCTGTCGTGTCCGGCGCCGACGGCTACCGGGGCCGCAGCACGATCTCGGTCGGGTGCGCGTCGACGGGGGTCCGAACGGCCTGCCCCACCGCCAGTGCCACGGTCGAGGCCTTCAGGAAGCGCTCCGGTTCGTAGGTCCGGCCCTCGCTCGCCACGATCGCACGCTGCATGTCGGTGTCGATCCGGCCCGGATGCACCGACGTCACCCGCAGCGCCGGCTCCTCCTGCCGCAGGACGTCGGCGAAGGCCCGCAACGCGAACTTGCTGGCGGCGTATGCGCCCCAGCCGGCCCTCGCGTTCAGGCCGGCCCCCGAATTGAGCAGCACGACATGGCCGTTCGCGGCCCGCAGCGCCGGCAGGAGCAGCCGCGTCAGTTCCACCACCGCCACCACATTCGCCTCGAACATCTCCCGCCACTGCGCGATTCCGCCGTCGGCGATCGTCCCGAGTTCGGCGAGCCCCGCGCTGTGCACCAGCACGTCCAACCGGTCGATGCCGGAGCAGGCCGCGGCCACCGCCGCGTGGTCGAGCAGGTCGACCGGCCACGGTGCCGCCTGCGGAAGCTCCGCGCAGATCGCCCGGAGCGACTCCGCGCGGCGGCCGCCGAGCAGCAGGTCGTGACTGGGGGCGAGTTCCCGGGCGATGGCGGCGCCGACGCCGCGGCTGCCACCGGTGATCAGGGCTGAAGGTCGCATGCGACGACCCTAGGCGAGGATCCCGGCCGATGCGCCGCCCACGCCCACCGTCACCCGCGGAGGGCGCGGAAAATGCATCTCCACAAGCGCTTTCGGACGAGAGAGCACATACTCACGCAGCACGTTGCGCACCCGGGTGCGCAGCCGGCAGTCGCACTCCGCGATCACCCCGGCCAGGTCGATCCCCGCCCGCCGCCCCAGCGCGACGGCCCGCGGCAGATGGAATCCCTGGGTGGCGATCACCGCCGTCCGCACCCCGTAGACCTGCGCGGCGCGCAGACAGGTGTCGTACGTGTCGAGCCCGTACGGGTCGGTGGCGATCACTTCCCGCCCCACACCGTGTGCCACCAGATAGTCGGTCATCGCCGCGATCTCGTCCCCGGAGCGGCCTCCTGCGTCGCCCGAGACGAGCACGCGGCGGGCGCGGCCGTCCGCGAGCAGCGCGACAGCCACGTCGAGGCGTCCGCGCAGCATCGCCATGGGCCATCCGTTCCGGACGCGGGCACCCGGCACGATCACCACCGGCGCGGCCGGCGCATCGGCGACGGTGTACAACCGCCCGGCCGCGGGCGTCGCGACCCGGGCCGCGACGCCGGCCAGCACCAGCGTCCCCCCGGCCACCCCGATCGCGGTTCCGGTCAGCGTCCGTCGCCACCTCGCATTTGTGCGCATGCGCCCCACGCTACGGACCGCCGCGGCGAGAATGGACGCATGGACCCGGTGGACGCCCTGCGGGAGGTCGCGTTCTGGCTCGAACGCGACCGCGCCGAGAGCTACCGCGTGAAGGCGTACCGTCACGCCGCCGACGTCGTCGCCCGGCTCGACCCGGACCAGCGCGCCGCGCGGCGCCGGGCGGACAGTTGGACGGCTCTGTCCGGAATCGGGCCGAAGACCGCCACCGTGATCCGCGAATCCTTCGACGGCGTCCCCGCCTACCTGCGGCAACTGCGCGAGGAGGCCGAGCCGATCGGCCGCGGCGGCGCGGGCCTGCTCGAGGCCCTGCAGGGCGATCTCCACGTGCACTCGGACTGGTCGGACGGCGGCAGCCCGATCGCCGAGACGATGCGGACCGCCGCGGCGCTCGGACGCCGGTACTGCGCGCTGACCGACCACTCACCCCGGCTGAAGGTGGCCAACGGCCTCACCGCGGAGCGGCTGCGCAACCAGTTGGGAGTCGTCGCCGAGCTCGACCGGGTCTTCGCCGACAGCGGCACCCCCTTCCGCATTCTCACCGGGATCGAGGTGGACATCCTCGACGACGGCACGCTCGACCAGGACGAGGGACTGTTGGCCGAACTCGACATCGTGGTGGCCAGCGTGCACTCGAATCTGCGGGCCGACCGGTCGATCATGACGAAGCGGATGCTGAAGGCGGTGCAGAATCCGCACGTCGACGTGCTCGGGCACTGCACGGGCCGGCTGGTGCAGGGCGGTCGCGGCACCCGCCCGGCGTCGCGTTTCGACGCCGAGGCGGTGTTCTCGGCGTGCCGCGATCACGGCACGGCGGTGGAGATCAACGCCCGCCCCGAGCGGCAGGACCCGCCGGAGCGGCTGATCGACCTCGCGCTGCATCTCGGCTGCCGCTTCGCGATCGACACCGACGCGCACGCGCCCGGACAGCTGGACTGGATCGGGTACGGCTGTGAACGTGCCGCCGAACGCGGGGTGGAACCCGAGGACGTGGTCAACACCTGGCCCGTGGAGGACCTGCTCGCCTGGACCGCGGGCCGGTCCGGGTGACGACGTCAGCCGGCCGCGACCTCGCCACCCGGGCGGCACTCGGCGTCGAGCAGGACGCGGGCGTCGGCGGCGAACCGGCGGACCTGCGCGTCGGTCCACACCTGGGCGGGCACGCCGCCGCCGAGCAGTTCGCGGGCGAGTGCCGGTGACTCGCCGAGCGGGGCGTCGCTGCCGGCGATGACGATGTTGCCGTAGCGCCGGCCCTTGAGCATCGCGGGATCGGCGATGATCGCGGTGTGCTCGAAGACGCTGCCGATGGTGGCTGCCTCCCGCCGGGCGGTGGTCAGATCCCGGGTGTCACCGCAGTTGACGACGTAGACGCCGCCCGCGTCGAGGACCCGGCGGGCGTGCCGGGTGAACTCGACGGTGGTCAGCGCGACGGGCGTGCGGTTCACCGCGAAGACGTCGCGGACGATCACGTCACGGGTCGCGTCGGTCAGGGAGGCCAGGACCGCCCGGCCCTCCCCCACCCGAATCCGCAACAGCGGGGCGCGGGGCAGGTCGAACCAGTCCCGGACGAGTTCGGCCAGGCGCCCGTCGATCTCGACCACCACCTGCCGTGCATTCGGGTAGGTGGCGGCGAGATAACGGGCCATCGTGCAGGCCCCACCACCGAGGTGCAGCACCCGCAGCCGTTCGCCGTGCGGCCGTTGCGACTCGAGCAGGTGAGCGATCCACCGCATGTACTCGAACTCGAGCAGCGTGGGATCGGTGAGATCGATGTGCGAGCTGGGCACCCCGTTGACCTCGAGCACCCAGCCGTCGGGCCGGTACCGATCCTTGACCAGTTCACAGGTGCCGGTGTCGATGTCGTGGATGCCCTCGGCCGGACCGCGGCCGGACCCCGCCGCGGCCCGACGCTCCCGCTGCCTGCCCATGGAAACGAGGGTAGCCGGACCGCCGGGAACCGTCGGGGCCCGGCCGGCAGGTCCGGGTGACCGACCGTGCAGCTACGACCAGCGGGTCGGCACGATGGTTCTGCGGCTCGTGGCGCCGACCGAGACCGTGCCGGCGGCGGCCGCGACGATCAGCAGCACGGCCGGGACCGGTGACAGCCACCACGGGGACGCGAGCAGCACCGCCAGCACCAGCATCGCGATCAGCAGGGCCGTCGGGTCGGGCCGGGTACGGGTCTCCCCGAGCGTCGCGTACCGGCGGAACCGTCGTCCGTCCGTCATGTCAGTGCGTCCCCTCGATCGCGCGAGCGGTCTGGGCGTGCGAACCCCAGCCCACGTGCGCCTCGGCGCGCATCTTCTCGCTCATGTGCGGGTAGTGCAGCTCGAACGCGGGTCGCTCGGAGCGGATGCGCGGCAGCTCGGTGAAATTGTGTCGCGGCGGCGGGCAGCTCGTCGCCCACTCGAGGGAGTTGCCGTAGCCCCACGGGTCGTCGACGGTGACGACCTGCCCGTACCGGTAGCTCTTGAACACGTTCCACAGGAACGGCAGCGTCGAGGCGCCGAGGACGAAGGCACCGACGGTCGAGACGATGTTCAAGGTGGTGAACCCGTCCGACGGCAGGTAGTCGGCGTAGCGGCGCGGCATGCCCTCGTTGCCCACCCAGTGCTGCACCAGGAACGTGGTGTGGAAGCCGACGAAGGTCAGCCAGAAGTGCCACTTGGCGAGGCGCTCGTCGAGCATGCGCCCGGTCATCTTCGGGAACCAGAAGTAGACGCCGGCGTAGGTGGCGAAGGCGATCGTCCCGAAGAGCACGTAATGGAAATGCGCCACGACGAAATACGACTCGTGCAGCTGGAAGTCGAGCGGCGGGCTGGCGAGGATGACGCCGGACAGGCCGCCGAACAGGAAGGTGACGATGAACCCGACCGAGAACAGCATCGGCGACTCGAACGTCAGCTGCCCCTTCCACATGGTGCCGATCCAGTTGAAGAACTTCACGCCGGTGGGCACCGCGATCAGGAACGTCATGAAGGAGAAGTACGGCAGCAGCACGGCGCCGGTGGCGTACATGTGGTGCGCCCACACCGCGATGGAGAGCGCCGCGATCGCCAGGGTCGCGTAGACCAGGCCGGTGTAGCCGAAGATCGGCTTGCGGGAGAAGACCGGGAAGATCTCCGAGACGATGCGAAGAACGGCAGCGCCAGCACGTATACCTCGGGATGACCGAAGAACCAGAACAGGTGCTGCCACAGCATGACACCGCCCGTGCCGGGATCGAAGATGTGAGCGCCGAACTGCCGGTCGACGAACAGGGCGATCAGCGCCGCCGCCAGCAGCGGGAAGATCAGCAGGATCAGCAGCGAGGCGATGAAGGTGTTCCAGGTGAAGATCGGCATCCGGAACATGGTCATGCCGGGGGCGCGCAGGCACACGATGGTGGTGATGAGATTGACCGCGCCGAGGATCGTGCCCAGGCCGCCGACGGTGAGGCCGAGGATCCACAGGTCCGCGCCGACGCCGGGCGAGTGCAGCGAATTCGTCAGCGGCACATACGCCGTCCAGCCGAAGTCCGCGGCGCCCCCGGGGGTGAGGAAGCCGGCCGCGGCCATGAGGCCGCCGAAGACGTAGAGCCAGAAGCCCACCGCGTTCAGCCGGGGGAAGGCCACGTCCGGTGCCCCGATCTGCAGGGGCAGAAGATAATTGGCGAAACCGAAGAACACCGGCGTCGCATAGAGCAGCAGCATGATCGTGCCGTGCATGGTGAAGAGCTGGTTGTACTGCTCGTTCGACAGGAACTGCAGGCCGGGCACGGCGAGCTCACCCCGGATGAGCAGCGCCATGAGCCCGCCGACGAGGAACCACGCGAAGGCCGCCACGATGTACATCACACCGATCACCTTGTGGTCGGTGGAGGTGACGACCGTGAGGATCCTCGAGCCTTTCGGGCGGTGGGTCGGAGGATACGGCCGGTGCGCGTCCGGCGTCCTCAGTATCGGCGCGACATCGACCATGACCACGACTCCTGCCTTCGGGCCCGCCTCCCGGCGGGGCATCGAGTTCCGACCTGCTGCCGCGAGCGGGCGGATTCGCGGCCGCCCGCTCGACCGGCGGCGCAGACGTCCGAGCGGAGCCGCCGACCGTCGGCGCGCTGACTCTTGCACCGCCGCATCGACATCGGCAATGAGACGTGGAGCACGTCCACGGCGCGGCGTGGACTCGCCCAGGTGCGCCGGACACCGCCCGCTGCTCCGGACGGGCCGGGCCGTCGCGGACGCCGGGGTCGTCGTCGGCCGGGTCGAAAATCACTGATCAACAGGTTTTTCCACAGCTGTGGATACTCGCGTTCGCGAGCGGTCCGGGCACCCGCCGCGCACCGGCGGGACGGGAAACGCACCTCGACTCCGGCACGGCCGGAGGGACCGAGGACCGGGAGAAAAGGGTCCGAAGACTCCCGTCGCATGCGCCCATCGGTCGGAGCAGTCCGGCGCCGAGCGGGGGACCGAGCGGCCGGGACGCGCGGGCACCTCGTCCCCGTCCGCCCCGGACGTCCGGAAAATCATTTTCCCACAAGATATCCGGTCCGGGACCTTGGTCCCGGCCGACGTCCGGCGCTCAGTCGTCGAACACGACGACCTGACGTACGGCCAGGCCGTCGGCGAGCTGGTCCATGGCCTCGTTGATGCGCGAGAGGGGGATCCGGGAGGAGATCAGTTCCTCCACCGGCAGCCGGCCCTCGCGCCACAGGCGCGCGTACTCGGGGATGTCGCGGCGCGGCACGGCCGAGCCCAGGTAGCTGCCGACGATCGTGCGGGCCTCCGCGGTCACCGTCAACGGGGAGATCACGGCCGTCGCCGTCGGGGCGGGCAGGCCGACCGTCACGGTCGTGCCGCCGGGTGCCGTGAGGGCGAACGCGGTTTCGAACGCGCGTGCGCTGCCGGCACATTCGACGACGTACCGGGCTGCGACGCCCCGCTCGCGCGCCTCGCCCGGGGTGTAGGTCTCGTGCGCCCCCAGTTCACGGGCGCGGGCGAGCTTGTCGTCGAGAGTGTCGATCGCGACGATGCGCGAGATCCCCTGCGCGACGGCCGTCAGGAGAGCGGCCATGCCGACCCCACCGAGGCCGACGATCGCGATGCTGTCCTGCGGCCGCGGCCGGGCCGCATTGAGGACGGCACCCCCACCGGTGAGCACGGCACAGCCGAGCACCGCGGCGACGTCGGGCGGCACGTCGTCGTCGACCGCGACGGCCGACGCGCGGTCGATCACCGCGTGCGTCGCGAAACCCGAGACCCCGAGATGGTGGTGCACCGGGTGACCGTCGCGGTGCAGGCGCCGGCCGCCGTGCAGGAGTTCGCCGGCGTTGTTGGCGGCGGACCCGGCGGTGCAGGGCAACCGGCCGTCCTCGGCGCAGTTGTCGCACGCCTCGCACCGCGGCAGGAACGACATGACCACCCGCTGCCCCACCCGGAAGTCGTCGACGGCCGAACCGACCTCGACGATCCGTCCGGCCGCCTCGTGTCCGAGCAGCATCGGCACCGGACGAACCCGGTTGCCGTCCACGACGCTCAGATCGGAGTGACACACCCCGGCCGCCTCGATCCGTACCAGGAGCTCGGTCGGTCCCGGCGGATCGAGCTCGAGTTCGGACACGCTGATCGGCTTCGACTCGGCGAACGGCCGCGGCCGGCCGATCTCCTCCAGGACTGCGCCGGTGATCCTCATGTGCCGATACTCCTCGGGTCTCGGGGCGGTTCCGGAATCCACCGTAGTTCTCGTGCGGGATCGGTGTCAAGTCCCGAGTTTTGTTGAGGCTGAGCGTGTGTTCAATTCTCAGGCCGCAGAGGCGGCCGGCGGTTGTGCGTAATAGGCGGCCTCGACCTCGGCCGGGGTGCGATAGTCGAGCATGCCGTGG